>FWPU01000179.1_pt1 | contig 197648 bp, 187 predicted proteins | sample 2228361 | NCBI WGS metagenome assembly FWPU01 (sample SAMEA103939777, study PRJEB20133) | metagenome | reverse complement strand
TGTGCCCACCAAGAAGAATCATGGTTGTGTTGGTGGGCACAGCCCACCCTACCCCTGGCTTTTGTGAAAAATGCTTAGTCATACTTACTTATACAAGACTATACCAGCATTTCCCCTTGACAACTGGCAAGGGAAGGTATTGTGCGGGGGTCAAAGATCAAGCATCCGAAAAACCCATCCCTGTATGCGATACCTACCCCCACAACCTGTAAAAAGACCAAATGATTTCTTAACTATCCAACTACCAGGCGATCCATTTTTGTTCCAGCTCTTCAAAAAACCCATCCTGAGCATTCAATTTGACCCAGGTATTTACAAATTGCAGCCAGTCCGGGTCTCCTTGCGGTACCGGATAGCCAAAATAGTCTTTTTCAAACGGGTGACGTGGATTGACCGCATGCAATTCGGGATGGTCTAAGGCCTGGAACACTGCTGCCACATTATCCGTAATGGTGGCATCGGCTCGACCAGCCAGTAACTCGGCAACCGTACTCGCCGGTGCAGTAATACGTTTGATGGTAGCATGTTTGAACCGCTTGGTCACAATCTGGTCATTCGAGGTGCCCAGGGTCACTACCACCGTGACTCCAGGTCGATCCACATCCTGCCAGGAGCGGAACTTTTTGGCATCTTCTTTGCGCACCAGCGGAGAAGAACCGATGAGAATGTAAGGCTCACTGAAATGCACCGATTTCGCGCGCTCCAACCGGATCGTAATCCCACTCATGGCGATATCGTATTTATCCGCTACCAGGCCTGCAATCAGGTTACGCCACTCGAAGGGGACAAATTCCACCTTTACCCCGAGATCCTCGGCCAGCTTCTTCGCGGCATCGATATCGAAACCGATGAGTACATCATCTTCTTTCTTTGACGCAAGACGAGAACCCACTTCAGCAACGGCTAAACGACCCTTTTCTGCCTCAGTCTTTGGTACGATAAAACTAAAAGGCTTATAATCACCAGAAGTTCCTACCCGCAGAGTCCCACTTTCTAGGATCCGTATAAGACGAGATTTTTTCTCCTGGGCTATACTTTGCCCTTGAAAGAGGGTCAATACCAAAAGCCCTACCAGTATAAACAGGCCGATTTTCCCAAAAGGATTGCGCATGGTTGATCTCCTTTCCTCTCTGAGGGATATGTTTAGGAACTCTTTTCTGCGTTTACGGCTACTAACCAGGGGAATAAGTTTTCGGATCTACTCTCACCTCCTTTGGCGGAAAAATTTACCTCCCCTTTGGCCCCCTCACCTTTTTCCTTTTCTCTTTTCCCTATGGGCTACTAGTGCTTTAGAAGCAAAATTTTGACCGGTCATGCTGAACGGCGCGAAGCATCTCAAAACCGAGATGCTTCGTCTTCGGCTCAGCATGACAACTCGTCGTAACTTACTTTCCAAAGCCCTAGAATATCGATCAAGTAATCGATTGGAGAGCCGACGGCAGCCACCCTCCCCCTCGATGGGTTCAGGGGCGGACAGAGAGACTCGATGGAATTTACACTCTTCCCTGTCGCACGAAGAGAACCCATCCATCTCCTCCCCCTTGAAGGGGGAGGATTGAGGTGGGGGTGTAAAAGTTCCTTCCTGTCCCCCCCATCCCAACCTTCCCCCTTGAGGGGGAAGGAAGATGTCCGCCCCTGAACCCTTGAGAGGAGAGAGCCAGGGTGAGGGTGAAAAGAGGGAACCACTCACCATTGTAACCTTAACCAGACACTAGCACGTGATCAGCTTTATATACTCTCGGCTTAGGCTGGCTGTTCTTTCTCAAGAGTCAACAGGAAGGTGGAGTAGTCTTTGCTCGATCGACTGGTTGCAGCGTTACCGACCAGAACGACTGTGCTGCTTGTTCCCAAGCGGTTTGAAGGGCTTGAGCACTGGCAAAAGTGGTTGCAGGCAAATCGTGATAGGGAATAGTCACCTGTACCACTTCTCGGAAAGGAAAAGGATCCACCATTATATGGTAGTCATCTTGCCAGACTATATTAAACCGTTTCCCCTGAGGGGTCTTTGCAAAAATGGCTGGTTGAAGCCAGGAGGGTTGAGAAGCCTCAGAGGCAGAAGGGGGCGTGAGGCAAATGAACAGCGAAAAATTATCAAAGAGTTTTAAATAATGGAGGTCTGTTTTTATACGGGGTTCATCTTCCGAGGTTAGGGCTAGCTGTTGCTTGAGGCGCTCCTGCCGTCTACACTCCTGACCCTGAAAAGGTTCCAGGCCTTCGGTTCCTTTGAAGGTAGTGTAATGTAAGCTGGCCAGGAGACCCGCATACGGGTCAATGCGCGTAATATGATCAATCCCCTTCTGATAGTGAGCAAGTTTTGTAGCGAGTGGATAAGTAGTAAAGGGGTACGGTTGGCCACTTTGTGGATCGAAGAGAGGAGTCTGATCCACATCCAGCCAGGCTAAATCATGCAGAGCAATGGCGAAAATCACTGCAAACGGCAGTGGAGCAATCTCTGGAGGAATCCCGCACCAGGCCGAGGCAAGGGTACCGGATAGGAGAGCATGATGATGCTGTTGAATGAGAAATAAATGATCTGAACGGACCTGCACCAGCATTACACTTTCCTCCTCACTGTACTCTGGTTCCTTGCGCTTTTTTTAAGCATATCAGATTGTGGAGAGTTTTGTCCAGCAAAAAGGCCCTGACCTGGTGATAAGCCGCCCGAAAAGAGCGATCAATTTCCTGGATTTCTCCCCTTGACTTTTTATCTACCTACTAGTAGAATGGTAATCATGGACGAACGAGATACCAAAACGCAAATTTTAGATGCAGCCCAGGAGTTGATTCAACGCTTTGGGGCTAATGCGATCAGCTATCAGCATATCAGCGAAGCGGTAGGGATTCGCAAGGCGAGTATCCATTATCATTTTCCAACGAAGGAACACTTGCTCGAAGCTCTTATTGCTCGCTATAGCCAGTGTTTTTTTCAGCTCGTAGATGACATCCTCACCACCGAGACAGATGTTCCGACTAAACTGCGTCGCTATATGCAGCTTTTTGAGGCGACCTTGTTAGAAGGACCACATGATAAAGCCTGTCCTTGTGGAATGCTCGGCGCCGAACTAGCCACTCTTGGCAGTGCAGCCGCAGCTCAGATTCGAGCATTCTATGCCGAGAATGAACAGCGATTAGCCTGCCTCCTAAAACAGGGGCAATCCGAAGGATCGTTGCGCTTCACCGGAGACCCCCAGATAGTAGCTGTGCTGATTTTCGCGTTACTCGAAGGAGCATTGCTTATCGTTCGGGCAAAGGGAGAGGTAGCCCAGTTCCGGGCGATAACCGAACAGCTTCTGACTTTCCTGAGTGTGAAGAATTTGTAAGAAGACTTGATAAAGATAGAATTATGGATTTCCAAAGAAAGGAGATACTCAAATGTCAGAACAAAGTAGCTATCTTACCATCACCGATGAAAATTTCTCGAGTGCTGTGCTCGAGCAGAGTCACCTGCAGCCTGTACTGGTCGATTTCTGGGCTCCCTGGTGTGGTCCATGCCAGGTTATCGCCCCGGTAATCGAAGAGCTAGCCACTGAGTTTGCTGGACGAGCCACAGTAGGAAAAGTGAATGTGGACGAGCATCCTCGTCTGGCTGTACAGTATGGGATCCAATCGATTCCCACTCTGCTCTTGTTTAAGGATGGACGACTTGTCGACCAAGTAATCGGGGCAGTCCCGAAACAGGTACTTGAAAACAAATTAAGAGCCTTAGTCCAGGCGGCGTAAATAATGTACCCCATCCCCTCCTTCGCTGAAGAAAGAGGGGATGGGTAGGATTGAGAAGGGGAAAGACAGATGCGCATATAAGGCGCATTCGTGAACCAGAAAAAGCTAAAGGAGAAGGGATAAGAGATTTTCACAAACAGACTACTGCGGTGTTATAGAGGATGAATATCTTTAGCACATACCAAAGCACTCAAATCAAGGAAAAGGTCATGGCAAAAGACACAATGGTCATCCTCTATGTTGGCAACCCAGAAAATAGTCACGCTTTCCAGGAGATCGTTTCTCTCTACGGATGGACGGTGCTCCAGACGGCAAAGAGACTAGAGGCGTTAGGAATGTCTGTCTGTTACTATCCAGATATTGTGGTGCTCGATATGACTTATGATGCCCAGTTAGGGCAAGAAATCGCTGCCCATCTGTGCACCCTTCCCACTCAGCCGGTGTGTATTCTTTATAGATCATCCCACATAGAAAAACATTCATTCATGCTTACATTCCCTCATGCTACTAACCTGGCCGGGTTAGTACAGACTATTCTGGAAAGAGGCGAAAAAGGATTAGATAAAGAATCGGTTACTGTGGAGTGCAAAAATATTTGGCAGGTCCTATTTATTTCGTTACAATATTTGTTAAATTGACCACCTGGGGGTATGCTGTCGAAATACCCGAAAGGGCCAGCTTGACATATCGTAAAATATGATGAGGGAGAGCCAGGATGTCTGGTGTGCATATCTCTTCACAGAATGAAGATTTTCTCTTGCAGGACAAAACCTCTTTGCTCAAGGAAGGGCCGCAGGAATTTCCCTTTCAGTGTGTCCTGAGTTTGGCACCTCTCATTCGTTTCTGGAATGAGGGAATCATCAGTGAGCAGAATACCCTCAAAGCTCTCTGTATGCAAAGAGTGCAAGAAGAACTGAAAAAGGCCCCAGAATTAGAAGAGCCTATCGAAGATCTGGAGATAGTGGAAAAGCATCGAGAACTTATCGATACCCTTATGAGCGCAGTTTTTCCAAAAGCCTTTTGGGAACGAGACTACTCGGCTGCTTTTTTCCCTTTTCATTTCCGGAGCTTTTACGCCACACCCTCTTTTCGACGCTTCTTGATGGCAGAGGATGGGAGCTTTAAAGCGCAAGTCAATCTTGAAGATGGGGCGTTCACTTATGGAAGAGTCCTGAAAGCTTACCAGCTCATTGCCAAAGAATTCTATGGAATGGAGTTTACTTTTGACTATCCTTTAATCTTTACGAGCAAAGATCCAGATACCGGCTTAGATCGCCATTTCAAGATCCAACTGGATCCTCGATTCTTAGAGATCCGGCCGCTAGGAGAACCTCCAGTCTTGACTGACGAAGCGAAAAAGGATTTGCGTGCTCATATCAATGACCTCTCCGTCTGGATGGATCTGATTTCACCGGAACATTTTGCCTTTTATGGGTTTACAGTGGCCAATGCCGTGGATGTTACCGATCAGGAAGTTCTCTCTTCGCTCAAGCGCGATCTCATCGAGAAAGAATCCCTCTTTTCTCAGGCCAATTTTCAGCGCTTACAAGAAAGATTACGTACCCTCCTCAAACGGCCAGCATTGATGCTTGGACTGGCGGCTATCCAGGGAGAGCAGGTCTACCTTTTGCACTACGGGTGTCAGATCCAGCAAAGTTGCATCTTCTCCGATTCCGAACATTATACCTTTGCCGACTTTGCCGGATCGATTTACGAGCAGGCGGCTGTTCAGGGTAAGCTTTTGGTCATCGATGACTTAACCACCTACGCTACTCGCTCTCCGGTCGAAGAGGAGTTGATTGCCCATGGTATCCGTAATATGGTGGTTTCCCCACTCTATTACCAGCAGGAATTAATCGGGATGCTGGAACTGGTTTCACCAAACCCAGGGGATCTGAATGCCATCCACGCCCTTAAGTTACGGGAAGTGCTTCCTTTGTTCTCTATGACCATTAAACGGGGGATGGAAGAACTCCATAACCGGATCCAGGCCATCATCAAGGAGAAATGTACAGCCATTCATCCTTCGGTGGAATGGCGTTTCCGCCAGGCAGCCCTGCGGTATATTGAGCGCCAAAGTAAAGAGGAGACCGCAGAGATGGAGCCCATAGTGTTTCATGATGTGTATCCCCTCTTTGGCGTATCAGATATTCGCAGTTCCTCCATTCAACGAAATGCGGCAATCCAGGCCGATTTGATTGATCAGTTGCGCTTAGCGAAAATGGTGGTTCGCGCAGCATATAAAGTCAAATTCCTTCCTTTTCTCGACGAACTGGCTTATCGAATCCACAAATACATGACAGAGATGGAGAATGGCATTAGTGCTGGTGATGAAATAACCATTCTGGACTTTTTACAAAGAGAAGTGGAATCTTTGTTTGATCACCTTCAGGGATTTGGTCCAGAGGTACAGGAACAGATTCAGATCTATCGCCAGGCTCTAGATCCAGAGCGCGGTATTCTTAATCGACGGCGGAAAGAGTTTGAAGAGAGTGTGATGCTGATCAATGACACCATTTCCTCCTATTTAGAGGCGGAAGAGGAACGAGCTCAAGCCATGTTTCCTCACTATTTTGAAAAGCATAAAAGTGATGGAGTAGAGCATGGTATTTATATTGGGGCTTCTTTAGTTCCAGATGGCAAATTTGATGAGCTCTACCTGAAAAATCTCCGTCTCTGGCAACTGATAGTCATGTGTGGCGCAGCTCAGCGCAGTGCTCAGATCCAAGAACGCTTGCAGATACCCCTGGAGACAAGCCATTTGATCCTGGTGCAGAGCACTCCTCTGTCCATCCGTTTCCGTACAGATGAACGACAATTCGATGTAGATGGTGCCTACAACATTCGCTATGAGATTATGAAAAAGCGTATTGACAAGGCGGTGATCAAGGGACGTAATGAACGACTCACCCAGCCGAATAAGATTGCTATTGTCTATTCCCAGACTCGAGAAGCAATGGAGTATCGACAATACATCGAGTATCTGCAGGACTCGGGGTATCTGGCCGCTGAGGTAGAGGATCTCGAACTGGAAGACCTCCAGGGTGTGCAGGGTTTAAAGGCTTTGCGAGTAACGGTGAATATTCAGGCTCCCATTGCCGGTCCCTTCAGCACCCTGGAAATCGAGCAGATGGTGCAGAATATGACCACCGTGGAAATCTGAAAGAAGTCGCCGTAGGATAGTGCACCCGGAGAAACAAACGAGGTTGTAATTTTGAGTTGTGGTGGGAAGAGATTGCGATACTTGGAAAAAGGAGAAGAGGGTCTATGGGTGAAATGGATGGAAAAGTGGCCATTGTGACTGGAGCAGGACGGATGCGTGGTATTGGGAGAGCCGCTGCAGTGGCGTTTGCCAGACTAGGGGCGGATGTAGTAGTCACTGGTACCGGTCGCAAACCGGAAAATTATCCCCCAGATGAGAAAAAGGCCGGATGGAAGGATATTGAAAGCACAGCGGAACAGATACGTGCTCTAGGCCGTCGTGCCCTTCCTCTTGTCATCGATGTCACAGATGCGGTCCAGGTCCAGCATATGGTGGACCGCACCCTTCAAGAATTTGGTCGGATTGATATGCTGGTCAATAATGCCGCCTTTGCTCGAGGACCAGACCGGGTCCCCATTGTGGAGCTGGATGACGAGATTTTCCAGCGGGTGATCGACATCAAAATACGTGGCACCTATCTCTGTACCAAGGCAGTGGTCAAGGTCCTGCTCAAACAAGGCCAAGGAGGGAAAATTGTCAATATCTCCTCCACAGCCGGAAAACGGGGGAGTCCAAACACCTTAGCTTACAATGCTGCCAATTTTGCCGTGGTAGGGATGACACAATCTATGGCCAAAGAATTAGGCCCCTACGGTATTAATGTCAATTGTGTCTGTCCGGGAGCAGTAGATACCGCCCGTATGGATGATCTGGTCTACAGCGAGCGCTGGAAACAGATGGCGGCCAATACCCCTATTGGACGTAATGGTACCGACGAAGAGGTCGGTGAGTTCGTTGTCTATCTCTGTACCAAAGCAGCATCATGGATTCATGGGCAATCGATCAACATTAACGGGGGCACGGTGATGGAACACTAGGGTTTCTTTTCTATGTCCAGTCCATCCGACAAGAGATCTTTACAGAGACGAGAACCTGTAATTCTCCTTACCGGACGAGATCTTACCATCGCTCAGGTTATTAGCGTAGCGCGGCGCCAGACACTGCTCGCCGCTGATCCGGCGGCAATGCGTCGTGTTGAACAAGCCTATACGCTTTTACTCCAGGCGACAAGAGCTCAACATCCTATTTACGGATTGAACCGGGGAGTGGGTCTGACACGAGGCTCGATGGGCGAGGCGGATATTACCCTGCTTGCCTATATCGGGCTCGCCATGATTGGCGAAGGTGAGGTGATCTTTGCAGGCAGGCGTATGGCTGCTCATCAAGCCCTGCAGGAGGCGCAAATAACATCTCTCGTCCCTTTGGCGAAAGACGCCCTCTCTATTCGAAGCTCTAATGCCTATTCGGCAGCCCTGGCTACTCTAACCGCCTATGATGCCACGCACTTATTGAGTGTTGCTCTGAGAGTCTTTGCCCTCAGCCTGGAAGGATTGAATAGCAATATAGCCCCTTTTCTGGATCTGGTGCATCGTCTTCGGCCATATGGCGCACAAGGTGAAGTCGCAGCCCGCATTCGAGCAGAATTACAGGGCAGTTATCTCTGGGAGCGATCAGAGCAACGAGCACTTCAGGATCCGTTGAGTTATCGAACAGCCAGCTATCTTTTGGGTACAGCCATCCATGTGCTTGATGAGCTGAAGAGATTGATAGTCATCCAGATTAACTCCTCCGATGACAACCCAGCCGTGATTTTAGAGAGCCCAGTGCCTTCCGATCTCCCAGAACAGGTCGCCGGTTACTATGTCAAGGAAGGGTCCAGCTCAGGGGCGATTATTCCGACGGCCAACTTTGAGCCTTTACCCTGGGTATTGCCATTGGAAGCGTTGAGGATTGCCCTCAGTCATCTCTCACGTAGCGCTGTTCAACGAATCACTCGTCTACAGACCTCCTCTTTTACCCATCTGACCCGTTTTCTGGCCCCTGACGAATCAGTCATGGCCTACGGAGCGATTCAGAAGCCATTCATGGCCCTTGATGCCGAGAACCGATCGTTGAGTAATCCTGTCTCTGCAGATTTTTTCCCGGTAGCAGGCGAAATAGAGGATATCGCAACCAATGCGGCCAGTGTCGCTCAACGGGTGGGGAAGATGGTGGACAAGCTGTATTATATTCTGGGAATGGAGTTGATGCATGCAGCTTTAAAAACCTTACTCCTGGAAGGAGCTTCCGAGAGAAAGTGCTAACCGTAGTTTCTACTCCTCTATTTATCTTTCATGAAGCGGCTTCTTAACAGCCAACAAGCAATCAAGAGGATTCTTTCCCTGCACCGGTTTACATTGACAAATAGCATGGAACCCAGTATCATGGAGACAACATTTGAACGGAACTCATAAGTGTGTGAACCTCAGGATGTCATTCTGAGCCCTTCGTTTCACTCAGAGCTTGGCCTGAAAAACGCGAAGGGATAAACTTCACGAAGAATCTTATATCATTGGAACAATTGATGAGAGAGCCTTCTTACCTTCAAGGTAACAAAAAAATACTAACAGTGGGTTCCAGAGAATATTCACGCTATTATTCTCTCCTGGAGGTAGAGCCGCTCAGCGGAACAGAGAAAGGTTATAATCGTTGATTCCCCTGCGTGATACAATTCCTTCACGGAGTTATCCTTTTGTGAATGTCAGCCTCATTGGATTATGCGTGGTAGTATTTTTCTACCAGCTTTCTTTACATCCAAGAGACCTTAACCTGTTTCTTCTCCATTTTGGGTTTGTCCCCCAGCGTTTTATTCTGGCTGGATCCTGGAAGCATGTCAGTCTTTTGGAGCTCGTATATCCTCTGTTTACGTCGATGTTTCTGCATGGTGGCTGGCTGCATCTTCTTGGCAATATGCTCTACCTCTGGATTTTTGGTGATAATGTCGAAGACCGACTTGGGCATCTGAAGTATTTCTGTTTTTATATCATTTGCGGAGTAGCTGCTGCCCTGACCCAACTGATCTTTCATCCGACTTCTACACTTCCGATGGTCGGAGCGAGCGGAGCTATTGCGGGTGTCCTGGGAGGGTACTTTATTCTTTTTCCGCATTCCCGGGTAGTGGCCCTAGTTCCGATCTGGTTCTTTATTCAGGTTATTGAAATCCCTGCGTTCTTTTTTCTTATCTTCTGGTTTTTGATGCAATTTCTGAATGGCCTCTCCAGTCTCAGTCGAGTAGTGGGTGGAGTGGCCTGGTGGGCACATATTGGGGGATTTCTCAGTGGTGTAATTCTTATTTACCTCTTTCCACAGAAGAAACTGCGAGAAGAGAGAGAATGGCTATGAATGAACTCTACCCAACCCCCCGCATCCTTGTGGTTGGCAAAGAATCGTCAGAAATCAAAGACTTACTGGTCTTCTTACGGGAGCACTCTTTTGAAGTCTTTTGGGCTAAAGATGGCGAATCAGGGTATACAGTGCTCGATGCAGAAGAGATCGCCGTTATGATTACCGAGCTTCAGGTCCACCGGATCGATGGGATGCGTCTTTTACGTGTAGCCAAGGAGCGAAATCCGGAGATCTGTGTCATTATGATTGCGAACGAAGCCAACATTGAACTGGCTACAGAAGCTATGCGACAGGGAGCCTATGATTTTCAGACCATGCCACTCAATAAAACGAAGCTTTTAGCGGTGATCGAAAGGGCTATTTCCCATCAACGATTGGTACTGGAGGTCTCCGCTCTCAGCCGTCGTCTTGATAAACGATTTGGGTTTCATAATCTTGTAGGCAATTCCAAGGAAATGGTCGATATTTATAAAAAGATCGAACAGATTGCTCCCACTCGCAGTACCGTCCTGATCGTGGGCGAAACTGGAACCGGGAAGAATCTGATTGCGCAGACTATTCATCAGAATAGCACCAGGAAAAATGCCCCTTTTGTCAAATTAAACTGTGCGTCTTTAGCAGAGGGAATTATTGAAAGTGAACTGTTTGGTCACGAGAAAGGGGCCTTTACAGGTGCGTTAAAAACCCATCGTGGACGTTTTGAAATTGCCGATGGTGGCACGCTCTTTCTGGATGAAGTCAGCGAGATCTCTCTGTCGACACAAGCAAAATTGCTCCGGGTTCTCGAAGAGAGAGAATTTGAGCGAGTTGGCGGGACGCAAACCTTTCGAGTGGATGTCCGCCTCATTGCAGCGACCAACAAGGATCTGGAAACCTTGATTCAGGTAGGAAAATTTCGTGAAGATCTCTACTATCGGCTGAAGGTGGTGACGCTCAAAATTCCCCCTCTCCGTGAACGTAAACAGGATATTCCTCTTCTGGTCGATATGTTTATTCGGGAATGCAGCAAAGAGAACGACAAGGATATTACCGGGATTAGTCGGGGAGCGATGGATTTACTCTTGCAGTATCATTGGCCCGGCAATATTCGAGAGTTAAAGAATTGTATCGAAGGAATGGTAGCGCTCTCTCCCCCTCATCGGATGCTCGATGTCTCTGATCTTCCTGAACATATTGTGCAGCATGAGAAGATGGATACCACTATTCATATTCATGTGGGTATGAGTATGGAGGAAATTGAAAAGATTGCTATTAAACATACTCTGCAGAGTGTTGGCTATGATAAACATAAGGCCGCGGCCATTTTGGGGATAGGGTTGCGCACACTGTATCGAAAACAAAAACAGTACCAAATCGTGTGAACATTTTCGAACTCCCGTTGCCATTTGGACAACTTCTCCCCATAAGAAGAGAGAGAAGGGGGGAGGTGAATAAACAGATCCAATTTTTTCCCGGTCATAGGGTTTTCGTTCCCCTTTCTGCTTGCCATTTGGGCAAACCTTCTCCTGAAGGGGAAAAATCTTCACCCTAAAAAGAGGGGGAACATTCTTCTCAATCCTTTGATTATAAAGGGATCGAAATTTTTGAGCCATTGCCCCTTACCCTTACGGTACGTAAATTGCTTCCTTCTTTTCTATAGAAGTTTTTCCAGGGAGAAAAGTGATAAAACAGCGTCTGAAAGGATACTTATTGTGGGGACTCACAAAAAGGAGGAATAGGTCATGAAAGTAAAACCACTAGCGGATCGGATTTTAGTTAGACGCATCCAGGAAGAGGAGACGAAAAGAGGAGGGATTATTATCCCGGACACTGCAAAAGAAAAACCTCAACAGGGTGAAGTGCTGGCCGTAGGGCCTGGTCGGCTCAACGAAGAAGGAAAGCGTATCCCTATGGAGATTAAAGAAGGGGATAAAATTTTGATGGGGAAATATGCGGGAACTGAAGTGAAGTTGAATGGGGAAGAATGTGTAATTCTGCGGGAAGATGATGTATTGGCTGTGTTGAAGTAGGGAAAGGAGTGACGCACTATGCCGGCAAAACAATTGTTGTTCAAAGAAGCAGCTCGCCATGAAATTCTACTCGGAGTGGAAAAACTCAGCAAAGCAGTCAAAGCTACCTTGGGTCCCAAAGGAAGAAATGTCGTCCTGGATAAGAAATGGGGTTCCCCAACCATTACCAAGGATGGAGTGACCGTGGCAAAGGAGATCGAACTGGAAAATCGATACGAAAATATGGGGGCCCAAATGGTGCGGGAAGTCGCCTCCAAGACCAGTGATGTAGCCGGAGATGGGACGACTACGGCCACTGTGCTAGCAGAATCGATCTATCGAGAAGGGCTGAAAAATGTCACCGCTGGGGCGGATCCTATGGCTATCAAACGGGGGATCGAAAAAGCGGTGGAAGTGGTGGTGGAAGAGCTCAAGAAGCTGAGCAAACCGGTGAAAGACCGGAAAGAAATCGCCCAGGTCGGCACCATTTCGGCCAATGGAGAACAGGTCATCGGGGAATTAATTGCCGAGGCGATGGAGAAAGTCGGTAAGGATGGTGTGATCACGGTCGAAGAGGCCAAGAGCATGGAGATGTCTCTTGATGTGGTCGAGGGTATGCAATTTGATCGTGGCTATCTCTCTCCCTACTTTGTCACCGATCCAGAAAAGATGGAAGTGGTGCTCGAAGACGCGTATATCCTGATTCATGAGAAAAAGATCAGTGTCCTGAAGGACTTGTTGCCTTTACTCGAGAAGATTGCTCGAACCGGGAAACCTTTCCTCATTATCGCTGAGGATGTAGAAGGAGAGGCGTTAGCGACACTGGTGGTCAACAAGCTGCGTGGTACCTTGAAGTGTGCAGCGGTAAAAGCTCCCGGGTATGGTGATCGACGCAAAGCCATGCTCGAAGATATCGCCATCTTGACCAATGGGAAGATGATCTCTGAAGATCTGGGGATCAAACTCGAAAATCTGACCTTAGAGGATCTGGGGCAAGCCAGACGCATCACCATTGATAAAGATAATACCACAATTGTAGAAGGGGCGGGCAAACCGGAAAGTATCGAAGGACGAGTCAAACAGATTCGGACCCAGATCGAGGAAACAACCTCAGATTATGACCGTGAAAAATTGCAAGAGCGCCTGGCCAAACTGGTCGGTGGTGTAGCAGTCATCAAAGTCGGGGCCGCAACCGAAACCGAAATGAAGGAGAAAAAGGCTCGTGTTGAGGATGCCCTGAATGCCACCCGAGCCGCTGTGGAAGAAGGGATTGTTCCGGGTGGTGGAGTCGCCTACATTCGTGCGCTCCCGGCTCTGGAAAAGCTCAAATTGGAAGGGGATGAGCAAGTAGGGGTCAATATTGTCAAGCGAGCTCTGGAAGAACCTTTACGTCAGATTGTAGCCAATGCTGGACTGGAAGGTTCGATTGTTGTGCAGAAGGTTAAGGAAAATCAGGGGAATTTTGGCTATAATGCGGATACCGACAAGTATGAAGATCTGGTAGCCGCGGGTGTAATTGACCCAGTAAAGGTTTCTCGTGTGGCTTTGCAAAATGCGGCAAGCATTGCCTCACTCATGCTCACGACCGAAGCCTTGATTACCGAAGTACCAGAAGAGAAGAAGGAAAAAGCTGGTGCGGGAGCCCATAGCCATGGCGGAGATATGGGCGGCATGTACTAACTCTCCCTAAGATGCCTGGAAACCCCTTTCTTCTCCTGAGGAGGAGAAAGGGGCTTTTTTGGGGGCCTCTCGTCTTAGTGTGCCTTCCTTTTATCACCACGCCTTGAAAGCCCTTGTGACTACTTCACCGTTTTGCCCTACAGGAACAACCTCTTCCAGTGGTTTATTCCGGGTTGAATGTTAGGCTGCAGTGAGTATGGGGTTGCGTTGTCAGAAAAAACTGGTATATAATCCTTACCTAGATCCTTGCGAACAAGTGTTTCCTCTTTCAGCACACTTATAGTGAGTAAATCTTGGCCCTGTCATGCTGAGCGAAGCGTCCCTTTTCGGATTTTAAAGTATCTTTCATGTGATCCTTCGCTTTGCTCAGGATGATCAGGAAACTATTCTCACCGGCTTAGGGTTGGGTAATGAGTTGGAGTAACGTACCACTCACTACCGAACACTGACCACCATTTTAGTCTATACAGAAGGAGAAGATAATGGGGCAAACAGCTACGATTCCAGTCCTCTCAGCGGAGGAGGTTCTAGACCGCTTACGGGCCGCTGTCCATTCGAAGGCCAAATCATCTTATTATGCGATGTATTCGAGTATCCTGGGTGGCATTGTGACTGATCCGGCGTTGATGATTATCCCTCTTGATGATCATATGGTTCACCGGGGGCATGGGGTATTTGACACTGCGGCAGTGATCAATGGGATGGTCTATCAGCTCGATCAGCATCTGGACCGTTTTGTACGCTCAGCCACGATGGCGAAAATTCCACTCCCTTTTTCCAAAGAGGAAATGAAGGAGATTATCCTCGAAACGATTGTGGTCAGTAAACAGCGGAAAGCTTCTGTCCGCTACTGGTTGTCTGCTGGACCAGGGGGGTTTGGTCTCTCCTCGGCCGAGTGTGTAGGGAGCAGCTTTTTTGTTATGATCTTTGCCGGACTCCAATATCCGGAGAGCTACTATACGCAAGGGCTCAAAGTGGTCACCAGCAGTGTGCCGATCAAACCCCCCTTCTTTGCCCGGGTCAAATCCACAAACTACCTCCCGAATGCCCTGGTTATTCTGGAAGCCAAGGAAAAGGGAGCAGATAACGGCATCTTCATCGATGAACGAGGCATGGTCGGGGAAAGTTCCAATATGAACGTGGCGTTTGTCACCAAAGACCGAGTGTTCCGGCATCCCAAGTTTGATTATATTCTATCCGGGATTACTGTACAGCGGATGCTAGAACTAGCGCACAAACTGGTACAAAATGGCTTACTCAAGGATATTATCATCGATGACATTCCGGTAGAAGAAGCCCGGGCAGCCGCGGAGATGATGCTGATCGGGAGTTCAATTGAAGTCGCTCCTGTCGTAGAATGGGATGGCAAACCGATTGGGGATGGCAAACCTGGGCCAGTGACCAGAGCACTCTACGAGCTCTGGAAAGAAGATTCAACCCGAGGGGAAGGACAGCTTATTCCTGTACCCTACCGGGATTAACAAGGCAGTGTGCCCCTCGCCGGGGCACCATACTTTACAGGAAGGGGGCAGGTGAGGCCTAGTTGCTCAGGATTTATTATTTGCCATCTTCGACAGGCCATTTGTACGAGAGGCGAGATGGCTGAGTATGCCCATAAATCCCTCCCGATATACCCGCATAATCAAGATCACCAGTAAGGCAAAGAACACCATACGGAGTTCCCCGTACTGACGCAGCAGCTCCGACAGAACCTCGATAAAGATCGCTCCCAGGATCGGGCCTAAAAAACTCCGCAGACCACCGATGATTACCATAATGATAATCAAGGCCATCTCGTTAAACCGGATAGAAACTGGACTGAGCAAGCCAATATAGTGGGCATAGAATCCGCCAGCGATCCCTGCAAAAAGGCTGCTGATGGCAAAGACAAACCGTTTCCACTTGATCGTATCGATTCCCATAACTACCGCTGCTTCTTCGTCATCACGGATGGCTCGCATGTAATAACCGATGCGTGAAGTGACAATCTGGTACATGACGAAAAGCGAACACAGGGTAAGTAAGAGAAAGAGGTAAAAATATGGAGTAGCATGTGGAGTACCAAAGAAGAGAGGGGTACTCAATCCCAAATCCCCTCGGGTGATGTGGTATTCCATAGCAATCAGGATACGAAAGGTTTCGGCAAATGCCCAGGTAGCTAAGGCCAGATAAATCGCTCGCATCCGCAAACAGAGGGTTCCCAATCCATAGCCGATCACCAGAGCCAAGAGGCCACCCAGCACAATGCCGATGAGCAAAGGAACATGAAAATAGAGAGCTAGCAGAGCAGAGGTGTATCCACCAAGTGCAGCAAAGGCATGATGAGCCAGGGAAAACTGACCAGTATAGCCAGCTAATAGATTCCAGCTTGAAGCCAGGATGATATAATAGCAACTGACTACTAGAATATGGGTGTAATATTCGCCGAGCCACCAGGGAAGCGGAGCAGCAACCAGAAATATTCCAAGCAAAAGGAGACCCAATGATCCTCTGTTTAGGCGCATCCCTCTCTCCTCAGATCCCAATCAACGAATCTCTGATGATCTCGCGAAGATTTTCGGCAAATATCTCTTGTGTCCCCTCCAGTTTCACCTGCCCCATCTCTAACATATACAGATACTCTGAGATCTGTACCGCCTTACTGATGTTCTGATCTACCAGCAAAATAGAAAGCCCTTGAGTCCGGCTCTGCTCCAGGAATTCATAAACCTGGCCTGCAATTTTAGGAGCCAATCCCGCTGATGGTTCATCCACAAGCAAGAGCCGGGGAGCTGCTATCACCTCTTTGGCCAGAGAGAGCATCTTGGCTTGCCCGCCACTCAGAAACACGGCACGACGATTTCTATGAGGAGTAAGGGCTGGAAACATAGTATATACCTGATCCAGACCAGATTTTATCCGCTGAGAATTGCCACGAAATGTCCAGGCTCCTAATAATAAATTTTCTTCTACCGTCATCTGAGGGAAGATATTAATCCCCTGTGGTACATAACTAATCCCCAGTCTCTTCACTTGCGCGGGAGCGAGACCGGTTATCGTTTGATCCTGGAAGAGAATTTGGCCGTTCCAGGGGGAGAGAAAACCAAAAATAACTTTTAAGAGGGTCGATTTTCCAGCTCCATTAGGGCCAATAACCCCCGTGATGGTTCCAGGTTTTACCTGGAGAGATATCCCTCGTAGGATCTCTATCCCTTCGTAGTAGCCAGCCGTGATATCAGTGAGAGAAAGGATCGTCACCAGTTTTCAACCCCCAAGATAGGCTTCAATTACTAATGGGTTATTCGCCACCTCTTCAATCGCGCCCTCTGCGATCAAGCTCCCCTCATGCATGACTGATACTTTTGTGCAGAGACGACGGATCGTGGGCATCTCATGGCTGACGATGAGGAAAGTCGCTCCTTGCTCCTGGTTCATGGTTAAAATAGTTTCCATGATCACATCTTTAATCACCGGATTCACCCCGGCAAAGGGTTCATCCATGAGGTACAGTTTGAGCGGGTGAATCATCAGCCCACGAGCAATCTGGAGAAGCATAGCCTGTCCTCCGGAGAGTTCGTGAGCACGGCTATGCTGCAGGTGATCGAGTTTAACAAATCGGAGCAGACTCTGAGCTCGTTCTATTTTGGCTTCGAGCGTTTCTTTTCGGTGATGCTGGCTATCAGAGAGAGCCGGGACGAGCATATTTTCGAGAACGGTCATATTGCGAAAGAGTCGAGGGATTTGAAAGGTCCGCACTATGCCGCGCGCTGTGCGCAGGTTAGGTCGAAGCTGATCCACACGCTCTCCAGCAAAATAGATTTCCCCCGCTGTAGGCTCATAGAGACCGGAGAGCAGGTTAAGGAGGGTAGTTTTGCCCGAACCATTGGGACCTATCATCCCCCGTATTTCACCAGACCCAAGCTGGAGAGAAACCTTGTTGACCGCCATAAGACCTCCAAAACGTCTGGTCAGATGCCGGGTTTCCAGCAATGAGTTGGCAGTAGTCTGTTGCATAGGCACCTTAATAAACTTCTTCCGCAATATCGAGCTGAAGGTTCTTTTGAGCCTGGCGGATTTTAGAGAGCTCTTTTCGCAATTCACGTATCTGCAGGTTAAGATCCTTCTTTTCACGCAATCGCCTTACCAGGCGGCCATATACCCGATCCGCAGTCTGCAAACGTTCTTTATCGTCGGTGCTTCGGCACTGGCGAACAAACTCGAGAAACCGTTGCTGAAGTGTGGGTAAAGAGCTGAGGCCAGTCAGTTGAAAAAAGGCAAAATCTTTTACCAGTAATGCATCGATTTTTTGCAGGCGTTTTTTTAGGGCTTCTTCTTTCTCTCTCCAATGCTGCGCAAACCTCTGCCACCAATACTGTACATCGTCCAGCAAGGGGTCCCATTCTTTTTTCCTCATCTCCGACTGGGTATAGAGTGTGTGATACCAGTGTTGAAGCACCGGCTCTAATCTAGGAAACGCCCGATAGAGTTCCGGAATGTGTTGATAGTAATAGCGGTGGAGGGGGAGGAAGATGCGCCATCCCTGTTCATGGAGAATCGCTTCCTCTGAGCGCAGGGTGGTAATGATCTTCATAATCCTGGTAGCCGGAATATGCTGTTTGCCAGCTATACGGGTCCCTTGATAGAAAGCCAGACCGCTTGGGGACACGGTTACCAGAGTAAAGGTATCCCAGCGTCTTGGTGGTTTGCCACCTGGGATATAGAAAACGGGAACTTCTGCGCCTTGAATGTACTCTATACCTTGATAACGGCGTATTTGCATTACCGTTTCCTTTCCTGCTGACACGGAAAAGTACTTGACCACTCTCTGAGTCTCTATCCTCTTAGGAGATTATATACCATAGCTCTCCCTACTGAGTCCAGGAGTATATAAACTCAGAGCAGGTATCGTGCTCTTCTCCCACAACGCAGGGAAGTCCAATCGTCATGCCGTAGCAGAGCGCAGGGAAGTCCAATCGTCATGCCGTAGCAGAGCGCAGGGAAGTCCAATCGTCATCCTGAATGAAGGGAAGGATCTCATTTGACTGGCGGTAAGTTATGAGATTCTTCACTGCGCTCAGAATGGCAGGTTAAGACATACCGGCTATGAATTTTACTGTTTAAAGTAAAATTGTTGTGGTCGAGCATTCCCGGGGGTTTGAGCAGGCGTACTGAAAGGAACAGATTCCGGGATATTGCCCATCTTATTGCTGACAATCTCCACCCCCATCAGCGCCGGAGACAAGCCCACTGTGCCGATCACCCAGACATTTTCGGCCAGGAGGCGGAGAATTTCTTTCCCGATATCGGTTCGTTCTTCTGGCGGGACCCCTTTGCCCTTATCAAAGAGCTCGAGCTGTTTGAGCAGATCTCCTTCCGGTTTCACTCCCTGTGTACCGCCGGATTGCCACCATCTTCCAAAGAGTGGTCCCATAGCACTGTGGGGAGCATACGCTATGGTATGGAAAGGATAGGTGAAAGGGTTATCTGACCCATCATTCGACCATACCAATATCTGCAGTTCATTGTTTTGCTTACGCGTTTCTTGCAAGCTTCGCTCCAGCTCCTGGACATGTGCTCTGATCCCAATATTTTTGGCCCAATGCTCGGCTACCATTTCGGCAATGCCTGTCCAGTTCACAAAAGCGGCTCCAACCGTGGTAACCTCCAGGGTCAATCGTCCCTTCCCGTCTGTGCGGAGTCGATACCCTTCCGCATCCCTCTTATCCAATCCGAGGCGATCCAGAATCTCATTCGCTTTTTGGGGTTCGAAGGTCGCATGCAACTTGCGGTATTCGGGACCTGGACTATACGGAGATTCCGGCGAGGGAGCGGCTGACCCTGGATCACCGAGTCCAAGCCAAAAGATCTCGTTGAGCTGATCTCGGTCGATAGCCAAAGAGAGGGCAATCCGAAAGTCTTTATTCCGTAACCATTTTTGGATTTCCGGGTCTGCATCATAGCTCTGATTGAGAAAAAATCCTGCATCAGTACCATGGAGTCCCCGCCAGAAGCGGACGGTATAGTTTCCTTTCTCCTGGTTTTCGATAAAGACTGGAACCTTGGCTAAGTCAATATGTCGGGCCTGGAAATCATATTCGCCAGCAATCGCCCGAAGATTGAGTACCTCCAGATTCTCCGCCAAAGTGAGCACGATCCGGTCGATATATGGCAACTGATTGCCAGCGGTATCCACGCCATAATAATACGGGTTGCGTTCCAGCACCAATTGAGGGGTATTCAATGGGCTCGTAACCTTCCAGGGTGCTGTGACAGGGCACTCCACATTTAGTTTGGGATCATTTTTGAAGCGGAACAACTGCACCCAGTTATCAAATCCCTCTTGTTTAGCAATCCGATCCACCTCTTCTTGTCCCCTATATTTAGGATGAAACTGTTGCATGTAATGTTTAGGAGAGAATACCCCCATGGCCTCTTTTCCACGAGTAAAATGTCCGGCGACTCCCAAAGAAGCCAGTTCTTCCAGAAACATATAATAGGGTTGCTCAAATTTTACCCGAAAGGTATAGTCATCCACTTTTTCCCAAACTCCTTGTTTCCCACCAACGCTGTTCCAGGCAGCCTTGGTAGGAACCAGATCGTTATTGAGATACACATCCTCATACCAGAACATGATATCATCGGCGGTAAAGGGATGACCATCCGACCACTTCATTCCCTTACGGAGAAAGAAAGTGATGGTCCGTCCTCTATCTGAGACTTCCCATCCCTTTGCAATATTGGGGACCACTTTTTGGACCCGGGCATCCCAGAAGAGGAGATGATTATGCTGGATTCGATCAATGTTCTGTCCATCTGCAGGGCCGGTAAAACCACGACGCCAGGTACCACCATATTTACCAATCTCATTGGTTGGTTTGATAACCAGAGGATCTTGACCGATCCGTTCCGCTACGGGTGGAAGTTTTCCTTCTTTCACCAGTATGGCTAATTGGGGAGCTTCTTGAAAGGTTTTGGGAAATTGAGCAGGATCGGTAATAACCATGGGGACAGCACTGCTTTGCGTTTGACCGGCCACGGCCAGTCCTTTTATTCCGCCACTCCCAAGCAAAAGCCAGAGAATAAAACCACACACAGAGAAAATACCCCACCCTTTTTTATGCCATGCGCTTCTCATACCTCCTCCTTTCCTGGATCATGTATGACCAGAATCATTAGAAGACATCTTTTCAGTTCTCCTCACTCTACACTGCAACTGCAAAAATTGCAATCCAAAATTCCTATTGTTTTCGCTCACATCAGACCAGTGTCATTCTCTGAGAAACTATGACTAGGAATTTTTGACAAAACCCATTCGCTTCACCACTAATCAAAAAACGGAGTAATTGGGGTCTAGGTGACAAGAAGAGGAAGTGATGGAATTGAGGAGGGCAAGAAATTTGGGCATAGTTACTTATCTTCCATCTGCAGACTCTAGTTCTTCATAAGCGGTAAATGTAATCTGGTCTGGATCCTGAATCAAAAACGGAGCTAAGATCTCTTGTTCCCAGATCTTCCAGTTTTCTGGATATTCCTCTTTGGAACGTGGATGCTCAGGGGTACCCCACAATCGCTCCCACGCTTCCCGGCTTTCATAGATCCAGAGAGCTGTATAAGCCCCCTGACGCACTCCTTTAATTCCTCGAAGAAAGTGATAAGCTATCAGGCCGGGCAGTTGCAATATCCCATCTGCTTGCGCTTTGTGAATAGCGAAGACAAATGCCCTTTCATCTGCATCTGATTTGAGGATATATTCATGAATACTGATGACTTTCGGCATGGATAAACCTCCTCTTGCAGAATAATCTCTTGCCATATTTGAAGCAGGTTAAACGGCTGCACTCAAGGAAAGGGCTACCGGAATAGAAGACTCAGAAGCAAGAAGCAGATCTTTGAAGCACCGATCTGGATAAGAGGTAAAAAGAGGAATATGAGGATTCCTCACCGCTTTCTAATTTCGAAACAGAAGCAACAGGTAAATTTTGCTCACTCAGTGTTCCGGGAGCATTTTACAAAACAACTGGTTTCGATATACCATGCTCCCTGTCTATTAGCGGTCAAGTCATTGTCTTCAATAGTGCCACTCCCGTCGTTATAGACCCGGATAGCCTGGAAAGCGTTTCGATTGATACGGCACCGGCGAATCACCGGATTTCCACGCTGCTTAATAGCCACACCGGAAAGTGCATTGCCGAAGATCTCACAACCATCTATGATTCCCGCTCCATATTCATATACAAACACTCCGCTTGCCTCCCCATCATGGATTCGGCAGCGACGTAAAAGGGGACTTCCCCCTTGTTTGATGGCTATCCCGGAGAGAGCATTATCGTAAATGTCACAATCGTCTATAATCCCTGCTCCTTGTTCATACACATAAATACCACTGGCTTCCCCGCTATGAATCCGGCAGCGGCGCAGAAACGGATTCCCCCCTTGTTTGATCGCTACTCCTGACAACTCATTATGACAGATGTCGCAATCCTCTATAATTCCAGCACCCTGTTCATAGACAAAGATCCCCCCTTCCTTCCCATGGTGAATCCGACAGCGACGGATGATAGGATTGGACATCGGGCCATGAATAGCTATGCAGGTACGCAATTCCGAGGTAATATCACAGTCTTCTAATATCAGTTGCCCGTAAGGGATATCTACGGCAAAAGATTTTTCCCAAGGTGTTCCCGCCTGGTTACGTATGGTCAGACCACGAACCACCGCCTTGTCCGTCTGCATCCGGAGACAGGTTGCGCTCGAGTTCTCCAAGATAATCTCCTGGACAGGACCATCACCGACGATTTCTACAGACTGTTCAAGAACCAGCGTTTCCTGATAGAGACCTGGCTGAACCAGTATTCGGGCATTTGGTGAAGCTTTCCTCAGAGCGTCATTGATCGTCGTATAATGACCTTGACCATTCGGCGAGACGACGAGCACTGATGCATGATCTTGCTCTGGTTCAGCCATTCGATCTCCTGCCTGTCCATTACGTCTATAGGGAAAGCGATCTAAGAGGTAATAGAGATCTTGCAACTGCATCTTCTCCTTTTCCGTAATCAGGTGATAAGCAGTAGCCGTGTGTATCGCTTCGGATAATTGATCGACTAAAGAATGGAGGGGAACCGTACGCTGTGAATCGTCAAGAGATGGTGTATGATGTAGAGACAATTTTTCTATCCTCCTTGACCTTTTTTGATGCGTTGTTCAGCCAGCTTAGCTTCAGCCGAAAAGGGGAATTTCTGGATAAGTCTTTGCAACTCTTGCTCTCCCTGTTCTGGCCTGCCCATCTCGTAATAAGCATACCCCATCTTGAGTAAGCCACTGGGAATCTTCGGGCTCTGGGGATACAAGCGGAGCAATTGTTGAAACTCGGCAACTGCCCGGGGAAAATCGTGTGTACTGTAATAACTTTCGGCGAGCCAATATTGCGCATCGGCCGCGAGTTCGGTATGCGGAAACTGGACAACATAGCTTTGAAAGCCTTGAATAGCCAGCTTAAAACGTCCTTTCAAATAATCTTCATATGCTACATTATAGACTTCTCTCGGACTGATTGTAGCAGTCGGAGCAGCCATCGGTGGTGCTCCAGTTGGACTTTTCTCTCCAGATCCTCCGCTCTCTCTCCCCAACACATCCAGCCGCTGCAGTATCTCGCGCTGCAGTTCATCAAGTTTGGTGCTAAGTTGAGAAAACCGTGTCTGGTGACCATTGATCTGCTCTCCCAAAACGCGAACCATCTGTTGCAATTCTTCGACAGTAGTCCGCAGGTCAGCTTGATTCTGCCGGGAAAGATCAATATCACGGGTGAGAGTAGAAGCAGTTTTTTGAAGGGTCTCTCTCGATCTATCTTCCAGGATCTGGAGACCCTTTTGTATCTGCTGAAGTTGTAATTCCATCCGGTTGAGATCGGTACGAAGCGTAACCAGCTCACTGCTGAGCACACAACTACTCAGACTACTCAACCAGCAGAGGAGTATCCCTGTCCAAACCGTACGCCTGGAAAAGAAGATTTGCTTCATCAACGCTTCACCAATCCCTGTAAGATGTTAAATTCAGCTCGTCGATTCTTAGCCCAGGCCGTCTCATCATGACCAGGATCCACTGGATATTCTTCTCCATAACTGATTGTAGCCAGACGGGTAGGAGCAATCCCCAAACTCACCAGATAATTCTTAACCACCTGAGCCCTCCGATCGCCTAAGGCGAGATTATATTCATCCGTCCCGCGCTCATCACAGTGGCCTTCAATCTGCACCTTGGCTTCTGGATTATTTTTTAACCAGACCGCATTTTGACGGAGGATAGCCTTAGCTTCCTCGGTCAAGGTAGCCTGATCAAAGTCAAAATAGACTGGTTGAAGTGGGGATGACGGATCCGTTCCGGTATGGCCAGTTTTTCCTCCTCGAAAAGGAAACGGTTGAGCTGAAAAATCCTGAGCAATCTGTTGAGAGAGTATTCCTTCTTCTTCTACCTTTTCCTCTGGGATTCCTTCTTCCCCCTTCTTGAACAGATCATCGATCGCAGGAGAAGCTTGAATGAGAGGACTTCCTCCCTCATTAGAAGGGGATTGCGGAAAATGGACACTCTTTTTAGCACATCCTCCCACTACTACCAGCATCAGGAATATACTGAGTACAGTCCATGCAGATGGCTTTTTCACGACCTTCATCCTCCTTACAAACCCTCTAGAACATCTCTGTCCCATAGCTGAACTCATAGTGAGCAACCTTATCAGGTCATTCTGAGTCCAGAGCAACACGAGGAGAATCCTTTTATCATCCTTTTACTTTGCTCCGGACAGGTTCTGAGCAAGGCGAAAGGTTCAGAATGACCAGAGAATAATACTCGCTATGCGTTCTGTTTAAAAGCGAGGAGACCAGGTGGGGCTAGAGCCTCCCCCCGGTGGAGCAAAAACAAGATGCTGATTCATTCCATCGCTATCCATACGAAAAATCTGCCGTGTACCGTTGCGAGTAGAGGTGAACACGATCAAACGTCCATCTGGTGACCAGGTCGGATGTTCATTATCTCCACTCTGTGTGGTAAGTTGTCGTACCTCCTTTCCCTCTACACTTATACTATATATTTGGAATTTTCCCTGGGGATCCCTTCCCGTGAAGGCAATGACCTCTCCAGAGGGAGACCAGGCCGCCAGGTCATTATAATTGCCCTGATAAGTGAGACGTCGCACATTGGTGCCTTCCGCATCCATGAGATAGATTTGAGGAGAACCGGCACGATCAGAGGTAAAGGCAATTTGTCGCCCATTAGGCGACCAGGCTGGTGAAGAATCTACGGAAGGATTGTTGGTGAGACGACGCAAGTCGGTGCCGTCTTTACGTATCGTGTAAATTTCCGGATTCCCGTCCTTGCTCAGTACTAAGGCAATGCGTTCTCCATCTGGCGACCAGGCGGGACCAGTATTCAAACCGGTAAAAGTGGAAAGCGCTTTTTTGCCCGTTCCATTCCAGTTCATCATGTAGAGATTAGGGTTTCCGTCTCGATAACTGGTATAGAGGAGAGATTTACCATCTGGCGACCAGGCAGGGGAAACTACCAGCGTGCGGTCATAGGTAAGTTGATAGACATTCGCTCCATCATAATCCATGAGGAACAGTTCTTTATGGCCCTGTACCGGAGCGAGAAAAGCAATTTTGGTCTGAGCTATACCCTGTTCGCCGGTAAAACGGTATACCACTTCATCCGCACATTTATGCACCATCGTCCGCAGAGCCAGGGGTTTCCCTCGATACCGCTTGCCACTGATCATCCGGGCCTGGATCACATCATAAATTCGGCATTCCACAACCAAATCATCTCCCTGCTTCCCGTAGAGTCCCTTGACGAGCACCTGGGCACCGAGTGCTGCCCACTCCGCAAAGAGTATAGTCCCCTTTTGTATATCCCGTTCTTGAACTTCCCGGAGAAGAGCAAGATTTTCAATTGGTTGAAACAGGGTAGAAACTCGAAGATCATTACGCAGGATAGCAGCCATCTCCAGTCCCAGATTTTTTGTGGCTAAGGGAAATTCTGGTGAGAAAGAAAAGTCGGGTACTGCTATACGGGTCTTGCTCTCCCCTCCTTTTGTAATATGAAGATAGACATCCGCAGCGTAAGAAGAAGAGAAAAACCACAGGAACAGACAAGAAAGTATATAACCCTGAACCAGAAAGGATCGCATCATCTTGTATCCGCCAGAGTAAAGCCGAAATATACATCGAGATAGTCCTTTGCAAACTCCGAGGGGAGAGGAGGCAAAGGATCAGCACTCAAGACCGCCCGTACGGCCGTTTGATCGAAAAATTCGATCCCCGAGCTCTCTTTGATGACCGGTTTCACAATACGACCATCACGCTGGATTTGAAAACCAATCACTACCCGTTTTTCCGGACCAGAACGCCACGCATTGGCTGGTGGGGTCCAATGTTGACTGATCTTCTGTTCAATAATGCGCAGATAATAGAGAAAAGGGAAATCCACTTTATCCACTGCTACCCCGCCGGTACTTCCCGTCTCACTACCCCCCTCATGAAGAGAGAACCGAGCCTGTTCACCAGTACCCTGCTCAGTTCCTGTTGATGGCGACGGAGAAGGAGTGGTGATCTGTCCTGCCTGTGAGCTGGTCTCTTGAGCAGGCGTTCCTGAAGAACTCTTCTCCGCTGGCTTTGTGCCTTCACTATGCGGGGCTTTCTTCATTTCCACAGCAGCGGTCTTTTCTCCTTTTGGATTTTTCTGTGCTTCCGTTGTTTTCTGATTCTCCCCCTGGTGAGTCGAAGCCTGCTTCTGAGCCTGCTGAGTTGGCGGAGAAGAGGACTTTTCTTTGTCCGTACTCGCCTTTTCCTCCTTTGGTTTCAAATCATTCTTTTTTTCTGCTCTGGTCCTATTCTTTGTTTCTGCAGGTTTGATCTCCTTTCCCTTTATTTTTGACTTCTCCGTAGGAGAGATCTTTGCCGTTTCCTTTCCTTGCTCTGGTTGAACTGTTTTCGATTCGGATGTCTTTGTTTCCTTCCGTGGTTTGGTTTCTTGACTGAAGGTGCTCTCCTGGTCTGGCGGAATCTCTCCTTTCGAGATGACGGAGACACTCGCTGATTCCTTCTGAGGTTGACCGTGTCTGGAATCCTGAGTAGCGGATGAGGAATCTGCCTCTGGTTTTCCAGAAGAGGTGGTGTGCTGTTCCCCAGTCCCTGCTGGTAGGGTGACCAGATTTACTCGATACGCAGAGTATGACCGTTTTGGGGGAGGAGAAGCCCAGGAAGAGAGAAGCAAGAAAAGTCCCCCACTCACTAAGTGGAGAACTAAAGAGACAACCACCATCCCTCGCAATGAAGAGAAGTTCCATTTCTCAAGTCTTTGGTATTCTTTGCGAGAGAGCATCTCATCATTTCTCAAATGGATCCGTGACCATCCCTAATTTTTCAACCCCAACCTTCTTCGTGAGAGCCATAATTCGCATGACTACCCCATAAGGAACATGCACATCGGCACGGAGCAGTACCTCGGTCTGAGATCGGGCAGCCTCCAGTAATGCGCTTTCCAAGGTAATCAGACTGACCCGTTGGTCATTCAGGTAGAGGCGATTCTCATCCTGCACGGTAATTACCAGAGGGTTTTGCTCCGTCGGAAGAACCTCTCCTGTTTCGGAAGGTAATTGCACCTCAATCCCTTGCTGGAGCATAGGGGCAGTCACCATGAAAATAATCAGGAGTACCAGCATGACATCGACTAACGGTGTAACATTAATCTCAGAAAGCGTAGTCCGGCTTCTATTTCCCACCTGCAAGGCCATGTTCACCCTCGTCGTACAAATCCACGTTCTGCATATGAGAGGAGTTCAGAGGCAAATTGTTCCATCTCATTTGTCAGAAACTTAATACGGTTGATAAAGTAGTTATAACCGATCACTGCAGGGATAGCTGCGGCCAATCCGGCTGCCGTAGCGATCAGCGCCTCGGAAATACCCGGTGCCACTGCGCTGAGGCTTGCCGTGCCCTGAAACCCGATTTGCTGAAATGCGGTCATGACTCCCCATACAGTCCCAAAGAGTCCAATAAAAGGGGTTGCACTCGCCGTGGTAGCTAAAAAGATCAGATATTTTTCTAACAAAAGGACTTCGGTATTGAGTACATGCTGGATGGTGCGATGCAAGCTCTCCACATCAGTAATAAAGAGCCGCTTTTCCTCTTCGAGAAGATTTTCTTTCCCTTCATTTGTCTGAACATCGTATCGCAGAGCTTCGCGGAGTGTGATATAGGCTGCGGCAAAAATTTTCGCCAGCGGAGATCGCGGAAACTTCTTCGTTGCCGCATAGATAACCGAGAGATTAGTATTCGCATGAAAAATAGCTCGAAATTCTCTCGATTCATGCTGGATCCTTGAAAAAAAGCGCATTTTCTGCAAGATGATCGCCCACGAAAAGAGGGAAAAACCAAACAATAACAGCAAAACCCCTTTCCCGACCAGTCCTGCACGCCAAACCAGTGAAAATATATCTCCTCCTAGTGGAACCACTGCGAAGAACAGTGGCGGAAACCCTCCGACCCTCCTCCACATCCTGCCCACACTTCCTCTCCCTTGATCGAATCGATATAAATGGTATCTTCTGCAGCTCAACTACTTGTTTTTCATGCTAGAAAAAATTTTTAGAAATGTCAAGAGTTTTTTCATTTTTATCGAAAAGTCTGGAGGAATTCCGAAAGAGGGATGGTCCGGGAAGGATGGGGGTACTGAAAAACCAGCTTCAATCGAGGAGTTTAGAGACCCGTTTCTCTTCTCCCAGCAGTCCCTGTGGACGAAGCAGCAGAATAATTTCGAGGAGTACTCCTATCACCAGAAAGCGGATATACGGAGCCCGAGAAAGGAGCACAGGTGGTAAGAGCTGATCGGTGGCAAAGGTGCTGCCGGTCCAGATACCCCAGATGACAAAGGCGCCAAGGATAGCCCCTTTATTATTTCCACTTCCCCCCAGCATCAGCATCACCCAGATAATAAAGGTCCCAAAGAGGGGGGTAAAGGTATCTGGAGAGATAGCCCGCACATAATGGGCATAAAGCGCACCACCCGTTCCCATGATCATGGCCCCGAGAACAAGTGCTTGCATCTTAAAAGCAAACACATTTTTTCCACTCATCGCCGCCGCATCTTCGTCTTCGCGAATGGCCCGGAGTACCCGTCCCCATGGGGAGCGAATAGCCCGTTCTATCGCAAGGTAAATAATCCCCATTACCACCAAGACAATACCGAGATAAATATAGTTATAGTAGTGCGGTTCGACCAGATCACGCAAGGGTTGAGGGAGCCCAGTAAGCCCACGTGGACCATTGGCCAGCCACCGCTCGTTATTAAAGATGAGTCGAATAGTTTCAGCAATACCGATCGTCGCAATCGCCAGATAATCTTCACGTAACCGGAGCGTAGGGATCCCGATCAGCAAGGCTACCACTCCGGAGACGATAGCTGCAGCCACAAGACCTGCCCCAAAGGGGAGATGTAGTCCAAACAATTGTTGAACATATTGTGCGTAAATTCCCGTGGGCATTTCGGTGGTGGTCAGGGCTGTAGTATAGGCTCCGATGGCAAAAAAGCCAGCAATACCGATATTGAAGAGACCGGTATAACCCCATTGTACATTTAATCCCAGAGAAAAAATGGCATAGATTCCTGCCATGATGGCAAAAGAAACCAGATAGCTGATGATCCCACCAAGATCCATTAGGTTGTCCCTCGAAATAATCCTTGTGGTTTTACCAGTAACAGCACAATCATGATAAGAAAGGCCACGGCGGGTTTGTAAGTTGGGAGCAGAAAGGCGGTCGATACCTGTTGCGCTATCCCCAGTACCATTCCTCCTACCAGCGCTCCATAAGGATTGCCAATTCCCCCTAAAATCACTGCGGCAAAGAGGGGAAGAAGAAAACTCCACCCCATATCGGGTCGAAGCTGAGCATCAATCCCATACAGTACCCCACTGGCTGCTGCTAACGCCGCCCCGACTATCCAGGTCCAGCGAACCACTGCTTCAGTATCAATTCCACTGATACGGGCTAAAGCTGGATTATCAGCCGTAGCCCGCATGGCTTTGCCCATTTTGGTCCGCTGGAGAAATACATAGAGGACGATTACAAAGAGAAAAGTGATACAGAGAATAAAAATCTGATCCGGACGTATCCGTATCCCCCAAGGGAGCTGCAGAGCTGGGCGGAGACCTGCGGAATAAAAAATAAACTGTGCCCCCCAAATGATGTAGATAACACTCCGTATAATAAAAGCCATGGCGAGGGAAGACATGGCCAGAATCACCGGTGCAACGCGCTTCAGACGCAATGGTCTATAGAGGAAATAATCAATAAGGAGGGCCACGACCCCGGTTACAGCCATGGCAAGGATCAAGGCCAGAAGCATTTGCCAGCCAAAAGAAAGAGGCCCCAGTGGAGTAGCCGGTATACCAAGCTGTGAAAGAAGACCGCTGGTAAGAAAGAGTACGACATACGCTCCCACTGTCATGAGATCGCCATGCGCAAAATTGGCAAAACGGAGAATACCATAAATAAGAGTGAGACCCACTGCCCCCAGGGCAATAATGCTCCCTAATACAATCCCGTAGATCGTCAGCTCGATCACTTTTTTCCTCCTAAGTAGAGCTGTCCGACTTCTTCATTCGCCAGGATCTCTTCTCCCGTTCCCTCAAAGCGTTTCTGACCACTGGCCAGGACATAACCCCGGTGAGACAATTTTAAAGCCTCCTTTGCATTTTGCTCTACAATCAATAAGGATACCCCTCGTTCGTTGATCAGTTTGATCTGATCAAAAACCATCTTTACCAGAATCGGAGACAATCCTGCCGAAGGTTCATCGAGCAAGAGAAGCTTTGGATCAAGCATGAGCGCTCTTCCCATGGCCACCATCTGTCGTTCACCACCGGAGAGTTCGCGGACCTTTTGGGCCCGTTTCCGGGCCAGTACCGGAAAGAGCTCATATATCTCCTGCAACCGGTGTTGAAAATTGTCCTTCCGAAGAAAGGCTCCCATCTCCAAATTCTCTTCTACGGTCAACGAGGGAAAGACATTTTCGACCTGAGGAACATAGGAGAGCCCCTTGGGCACGATTCGATGCGGTTTGAGACCGGTAATATCTTCTCCGGCAAAGCAAATCGTTCCACCGGTTGGGGTGACCAGACCAAAAATGGCTTTCATCAAAGTCGATTTTCCCGCCCCATTTGGACCGATCAGGGAGACGATCTCGCCATGATCAACCTGTATCGAGACGTCATGCAGGATCTCCATTTCTCCATACCCTGCTTTCAGATCCTGGACTTCCAGAAGAGCCATGGTCATCGTCCTCCCAGATAAGCTTCCAATACGCGTGGATCTTGTTGCACTTCGGCTGGAGTTCCCTCCATCAAGGTTCGTCCTTCACTCATCACAATCACCGGATTACAGATACTCATGACTAGATCCATGTCATGTTCGATTAGCAAGATAGTCACTCCACGTTCTTGGGCTAATTGCTGGATGTAGTGGACAAGGTTTTGCATCAGGCTGGGATTTACTCCCGCCCCCGGTTCGTCCAGTAACAGGAGGAGAGGATCGGCCATCATGGTTCGGGCCAGTTCCAGGAGTTTTTTCTGTCCACCGGAAAGATTCCGCGCATATTCATCCTGCAAGTCAATCAGATTTACAAACTTTAAAACCTCCTGGGCTTTGTCCCGGATGGTGCGCTCTTGTCTCCGTACCGCTCCTGGTCGGAACCAGGGATTCCAGAGCTGTTCGCCGATCTGTCCAGGCGGGACAAGCATGAGATTTTCGAGCACGGTCATGTCTTTCAGCTCTTTAGGGATTTGAAAAGTGCGACAGATTTTGTGATGAAAGATTTTATGTGGTGGCAGTCCGGTGATATCTTTCCCCTGGAAGAGCACCTGTCCGACATCAGGAGAGATAAATCCGGTGAGGAGATTAAAGAGCGTGGTCTTCCCCGCACCGTTGGGGCCGATAAGACCGGTGATGGTCTGTTTTTTCACCGCAAACGAACACCCATTTACAGCCAGTAATCCGCCAAAGGCCTTCTGTAAATTTTTCACTTCGAGAATTGGTTGCATGGTGCTCCCCACGCTTCAAGATCACCAATAAAACACCAGGCGTTACCTTACCGGCAAGTTTCTCTTCTGGCCTCAATGCTTTGACCAGCCTCTGTTCCGCAAATTAGCGCTATCAGAAACAACTCCTTAGAACCCGGGGATGGATTATACCAGGTATAGCTCCCATTTGCAAGGATGCTCCCAGAACCCCATCACTATCCCTTTGACGATTTTAAAGATATGCTCCATTATGGCGAATTCGCGAATTCGGGGGGAATTCCGGAATTCCGGGGACACCATACGTAATTCAGAGCTTTGGAGTGGCGCAGACAGAGCGTTGTCACATAGTAGGGATCGCATGAGCAACAGTGCCGATTCTCCTCAATGACTTCATGCAGGGAGGCATTTACCGGCCCACGACGGTTTTCTGGTAGACGCAGCCCAGGGGGGACACGAGGGTTTGCTGTGGAAACCCGCCGAGGCATTTCAGCGGATCCCGCAGCGGCAAAAGCCAGGGTGAAAGAGGGAATCTAGACAGAAATAAGTATGGTGTCCCCAGATTTCCCAGATTTCCCAGATTTCCAGATTTCACACGTTTGCCGTTTAACCGCAATTAGGTGAGAACCAATTTCTGATTTGGGATTGTGGATTGCGGATTTGCATTGATCGCGTTTTGCCAACTGCCAACTACTTTTTTTCAATTTTACTGTTGCAAATAATGGAAATATTTGGTATTAACCAAAAGGTTAATAGGAGGATTTCTGTTGGAGGCAGTTCAATCCACGAAAATAGTCACTCACTGTATCAAACCACCCGCGCACCTACCGAAGCTGCTTGATGAAGTACGGCAGGCGATTCGGGTGCGGCATTACAGCATCCGCACGGAAGAGGCTTACCTCAACTCAATTGGATTCAGCGATTCATTTTCTTTCATCATAAAGGCCATCCCAAAGAAATGGGCGCAAAGGAAGTGCAGCAGTTCTTACCCCATCTGGCACTCCAAGAGAACGTTGCTGCCTCTACCCAGAACCAGGCGCTGTGTGCCTTGGTTTTTCTCTACAAACAAGTCCTTAGAATGGAGCTTCCCGAGTTTGATGAAATTGTGTGGCCGAAGAAACCGAAGAAGCTGCCGGTGGTATTCAGCAAGGCGGAAGTCAAGACTGTTTTGGATCAACTAACCGGCAGATATTGGTTGGCGGCGAGCCTGCTCTACGGCGCGGGGTTGCGGCTGATTGAATGTTTGCGACTGAGGGTTAAGGACATCGATTTCACTTACAACCTCATCACTATTCATGATGCGAAAGGGCAAAAAGATCGCCGGACAGTTTTGCCGGAGATTAGCCGCGAACCTTTGGAAAATCATCTGAAACAAATCAAGAAAATATATTTGAAAGATCGCCAGGAAAACTTGCCGGGCGTGCAACTCCCCTGTCGGGAAAAGCTGGGGATGGTTTTGGGTATTTTCGGCGCTGAACCTCTCACTCGACCCTCGAAGCAACATTCGCAGGCGGCATCATTTGCATGAATCTGTGATCCAAAGGGCTATGAAAGAGGCGATCCGCTAAGCTGGAATTTCTAAACCTGCGGGATGCCGTACATTTCGGCACAGTTTTACGACCCGTTTACTTGAAGATGGGTATGACATTCGCACCGTGCAGGAATCATTAGGACACACTGATGTGAAGACGACCATGGTTTACACCCATGTATTGAACAATAAAGGCATAGGTGTTATAAGCCCTGCGGACAGGTTAATGAAAAACCAACCATGCATATGAAGAAAATGAAATCAAGGAAAATGTTGAAACCGGGGCAGCCGGGAACAAAAAGATGGATGGAGAAATTTGGTGACAAGTTGTTTTGCGTTCGTTATCGCTACGATGAAGCTCAAAGAAGAAAATTGATTACTGTGGAGATTATAGTCGATGAAAGCCCTTGGCAGAAAAAAGTGAACAGAACACCTCCAAATAATAAGATTGTGTTAATCCGAGTTGGCTACGAGGAGAGTTATTTAAGAAACCTGGTCAAGTCTGCTGGCGGGAAATGGAATCAGAAAAAGAAGGTTTGGGAATTGCCATATCAGGAGGTGATTAATTTAGGGTTGGCCAACAGAATGGTGAGTGTATGATAATGGACGATATACAAAGGCATAAAAGCAGAGATTCACCGTCAGTTATTCCCGATCAAGGAATTTTTTGTTCCCTAAGGGAATATCATTAAAAACTTCCCTATATGAGGAATTTCCTTCCTTACCAGCTATCGGCCACGATCAGGGGCGGGGGCAGCCGTCGGCACCGCCCCTGCACGGCCACCCAGGTCCGCTCCACCATGACTCGCAACCAGGTCAGCTTGTCACGACGGGAACGACCAGACCCCACCGGATCTGGAAGGCGTACCGGAAAATCGACCGGGACGACCACTGTCCCCTCCCCAATCACCACGACCAGCAGCCGCCCATCGATACCCAGCCACACACGCTGCTCTTGGCCGCTCCAGCCCTTTCCCCCCACCCGCAAGTGGGGGCCATATGTCTTAAAGAGGCTGTCATCGCTCACCCAGGTCCATTGCCACCGACTGCGGGTGGCTGGGCTTTTATACTCGACGTGTCGCCACAGCCGCACCAACACCTCCCGGTCCAGGCGCTGCAGGCGCTTGACCCATTTTCGCTTGGGCACAGCCCCTAAAAGTCGGCCAGGCAGGTTCTTGTCCCAACCTCGCCCCCGACACAACTCGTGGTAACTGCGACAGCCAAACATCGGGGGGAAACATCATCCCCAAGATCTTGCCCAATAGCTTCTGTTGAGCTTGCAAGTGCCAGGACCCTTCCGCCGCGACGGGCTCTGGCACACCCAACTCCTGCACGGCCTGTTCCAACGCTCGCAGCACCCGCTCTGCCCGGGCCTGCTCCCGCTGGAGCCGCTCGCGGGCCTTTTGGAGGCGTCGCTGTCTGGCTTTTTGCTGTTTTTTGTGGTATCGTCTGGCATGGGTCATGGTATTCTCCTCCTTTTATTACTTCCTCTACTTATTCGCTTGGAGGAGAGCATGACCCATTTTTTATGAAATTTCAAGCACTTTCACATCCCCTGGATGGCTCTATCGCATCCGTGGCTGCCTCTGAGAAGAAGCGGAAAAGTTAGTAATATATGACCTTGTTCGGCAGAAACCAAGGAGGAATCCATGAAATCGCAGAATCACCTACAGCTATCCGCGTTCCCTTTATCAATGAAAATAGATGCCGCAATTTGGCGTGAAGTTCAGTTAGGAACGATGTGCGTTGGCTACGAAACTTATCTCCAAGATTTTGACGACAAAGAGATACTCAAGGCTTTGCCCGATGGTTTGTACCCTTGCCCTCACTGGTGTGATATTGGTCGCCTCACAATTTGCTATCCAGACTATGAAGAGGTGGTCAACACCGGCGAGGTATACAACATGGCACCCGGACATACGATGAAAGCGGATGCAGGAACTGTGTTGCTAGAGTTTAGCCCCTATAAGGAATTTGAGAAGCTGACGGAGTCTGTAGATCAAAATCTAGAAAAGCTTGCACCATGAAATCCAGTGATCTCAAAGTGCCTTCAAATCTTTGGGAATAAACCGAACGAGGCAGCGGACGCAATGACTACCTATCGTCATCTTGATGCTGGCTGCGCGCGCACCTATCGAGGATCATGAGTTACTTTGATATTCGAGTTCGGTTCAATAGTGAAGGACCCATGACGACGGAAGCGAACAAGATGTTGGTTAGAGAGTTCGTTGAGGCGGTCAATCGGCAGGATTGGCAGCGTTTCGACGAGTTGGTTGCACCTGAGTTTGTCTGCTACAGTGGCACGTTCGGTCAGTCGCGCGTGAGCAATCGGGAGATGCTTCCCGAGTATCTAATAGACGAATTCAAGACTTTTGCGGATGCGCGCGAGTCCATAAACTTCATGGCCGCCGAAGGAGACAAAGTTGCGGTCCATTCCCACTTCCACGCCGTGCAGCAAGGCCCGGTGGGTAAGACCGTGGGAAAAGCTATCCCCCTGACTTTCGACTATCGTACCTACACCGTGCAACAGGGACTTGGAGGCCGTAGTGGCGCGAATCATTTTGGAAGGTGCGAACAATTATTATCCATGAAGAACTATCACAATTGCTCGACGCCATAGAGCACGCCGATCCCGACTGTTTTTATTATCATCATGACATCGAGGGCGTTTCCCGTCGCTACTATATTGTGCCCATCGGCTGACGCATTGGTCATAGGTTTAGAAGATATCGTATAACAAGGACATGGAGGGAGACGCGCATTCCGCTACGCTCCATGCGCGCTCCTCATGCTTGGCCGTTCGGCAAAAGCTATCTCAAGTTTGATAAATGACTGTCTCATCAAAAGGATTTTTGGACATGGCGAAGCTAAAATACATTTATTGGCAAGATGACGATATGTGGTTAGGATATCTGGAAGAGTTTCCTGACTACTGGACCCAAGGTGAAACCGAGCAAGAAGTGAAAGACAATCTTATCGATATCTATAGAGAATTGACAAGTGGCGTTATTCCTAATGTTCGTAGAGTCGCCGAGTTAGAAATTTCATGAAAAGGCGAGAGATAAAAAGGCTTGAGGAAATGGGTTGTATTTTTATTCCACTATCTTTGCACTTTGACAACTTGAAGTAGCAGGCATGTCCTTTTCCATGGGGATAATGGTATGCACTGATGCCCCATTGTCCTGGAGGTGGACCATGCCCAAGCCTATGATATGCCTTTCCGACGCGTTGTGCACGTATCTGGACCTGTTCCGCGCGTGCTTCAGCCGCCGTCAGTGGAAGTACTTCGTGACCAGACTGCTGGGGCTGATCGAGCACGAGGGGCGGCACACGCTGAAGGGACTGCGTTCGAGCGTGTGGGACCAGGTCAATCTCTCGGGGCTTTCGCGTTTCTTGGGACTGTGGTCGTGGTCGCCCGAAGAGGTCGCACAGACTTGGCAGGCGGATTTCCGACAGGAAGTGGCCGAGGCCGTCCAAGCGGCACATCGTCGCCAGCGGGCTGAACGCTCCCAGCATCGGGGACGCCCGAAGGCAACCCTCGTGACCGGTTATCTGGCCCTCGACGATTCGATCCACCGCAAGCCCAAAGGACGGAAGATGGCCGGCCTGGGCCGACACTACTCGACCACGGAGAAGAAGGTGGTGCCGGGCCACGGCCTGTTTATCAGTCTCTCCCTCCTCCTGGGTCGGCGCTGCCCGCTGCTGCCGCGGCTGTACCGACAGAAAGCGGTCTGGGAACGGGAAGGCATACCGTTTCATAGCAAGGTGGACTTGGCTGTGGCCGAGATTGCCACCTTCCAGCCGCCGCCAGACACGCATACCTACCTCTTGGTCGACCGTTGGTGTCACTGGCGGCGGGTGCGGCGAGCCGCCGCTGCTCGACACTGGGACTGCAGTGGCGGGCTGAAGAGCAATCGCTGGATGCGAATCTGTACCCCGGAGGGGGAGCGGGAATGGGTCCAGTTGAGTACTTATGCCGCGAGCCGAGGCCATGCCGACTGGGTAGAGGCCACTTGGCCAGCGCAGCAGGGCGGACACAAGGTCTACGTCCATGCAGTGCGGACCTGGGTACGCAAACTCGGTCCCACGCTGGTGCTGATGACGCGCTACAGCCTGGACCAACCGCTGGCGCAGGTGCGCTACTGGGGGAGTACCCTGGTCGATGCCCAGACGGTAATCAACATCCTGGCCCTGCGGTGGACCATAGAGACGCTCTTCGAGGATTACAAAGACTTGCTGGGCAGCGACCACTACCAAGTGATGAGTGCCACCGCCATCGTGCGCTTCTGAACGCTGGTATCCTGCCTGGCCTACTTCCTGGACAAGCAACGGGCTCGCATCCAGGCGGAGCGACCAGGAGAGCACATCACCTGGGGTGACGCCCGTCGTGCCATGCAGACTGAACATCAATGCAATTTCCTGGTCTGGCTCGAAGACCAGTTTCGGTCAGGTGTTACTGCCGGGCAACTCTGTGCTCGTCTGGTGGCATAGTCATAAAAGTGCAAAGATAGTATTTATTCGTCATGGAGGCAAACATGACTGGTATCAAAACCCGAGGACTAGAGTTTCTCAGCCTGTGCCAAGACATCGTGAAATCCAGGATCGCCTTGCAAAACACATCATTAAAATGCTTAGTGATGACAATGCCTAACCCCTATAAGGCCTCCTCTGGTCAAGGGTAAAAATATCCCCGGAGAACAAAAAATATTTTTTGTTCGAAGACGCTGATGAGGCGACGGCAAGGTTCAGCGCTCTGGCTTGGTTTCGGGGTTGGGTAGCAGCAACCGTGTCTGCACCACACCCCTATGGAGGGGCATACCGCACTGCCAGAGTAAGTGAGGCACGCGGCGTGCAGCCGGTGTGCTGCCAGTCTGCGCCCGAGAAACTTATGCGTACCCGCATACCGGCCCTCTCCAGATGACAGGATCAGGTCTCTGACCGGTCCCAGGTACGGTGGGGGCCGGGGCAGCACACATGGACGAGTGGTCACTCATCAGCGATATGAGGGGCTAGGGCAGGTGTCCAATCACCGGCAAGGGACTCTGGGAGTGCACCCGATGGCGCCGTGTGGCATTCCGCGATGCCCAGGTTTTTCAGTCTGAGGCGCCGCGACCCGGATGTCCCTGGGGCAGTTCAGTGAGGCGGGAGGCTCACATTCCCGGCCCCACCATGTCCCTGGACTGCGAAATTTCTTTCTCGCAAAAGCCTCCTGGCGTTTGCGCAGGAAAGAGACGGCTCGGCCCAGCGTAGGGGCTAAGAGAGCGAGGGCTTTGCTCTTGCCCTGTTTACTGCCCGGCCGCTGGGGATAGTTCTGTCCCAGTTCATTGTGTCGGAGAAATAAGCACGCGGCTTCCGAAAAAGCCCATTTGCGGTAGACTATAGTCTCCCTATTGAGTGTTGTTGAAAGGATGCCGATCCATCTAAACCGCAGAGGCCGCAGAGATCGCTGAGAAATCTGAAAAAACTCTGCGAACTCGGCGTTCTCTGCAGTAATGCTTTTAACCACACTTTACAGGGAGACTACCCGGTGGACATTCCCCATTGTAGATGCCCCGGGCCCTGCCTGTTGCCTGCGGATCCTCGCGGGCCCTTGACTAAGCGGGCAGAGGAAGCAAACTTCTGGACGCGGGGAAACCGGGTGATGTCATAGATTTCATCCCACAGGACCACGGCCAGGATTTTGCCCACCCCGGGGCTCGTACGCAGCAGATAAAAGTGGTGCGCGTATGCGGTTTAGCGGTGTTGACGATGTCGAGTGCGAGATTGGGCAGTAAGCGAGCAGAAGACGCCAGGAGTTCGCGATCAACCGCGATGCTCTTTTGGGCACTGGAATCGGTAAATCGGGTAGCCACACCAGCACGGGTGGCTTTGTAGGCGATTTTTTCCCGAACGCTGGGAGGTGATATTGGCTCTGGGTGTTTTGGATAGGGGTGAGGAGTTCTGAGCGGCGTCGCCTCCGGTACATACGTCGGCGTAAGAGGTCTCGAGGAGCATGCATGTCCTGCGGAGACACATAAGCTGTGGGAAGGACGCCTCCACGCCGGAGAGTGGCGATCTTCTGCGAATCGAGCTTGGTATTTTGGCTTTTGCCGCCATGGATCGCTTTCATATCCAGGGCATGACCTAAGACAAAGGGTAGGCCTTCGTGGGTACAGCGATCAGCGAGCCAATACCAGGGAAACATGCATTCCCCGACGACGACGCAATCTTCCCGATAGGGCGCAATGACTCGTAAGAACTCATCGGGAGAAGTGGTCAGAGGGCGATGAACCAAGAGGTCGCCGGCGTGGTTCACGATGCAAACGTACCGAGATCGCACGTGCAGGTCAATACCGCAAGAATATTTATGGTGTTTGGGAGAGCATTTCATGGGGCTTCCTCCTCTGAAGCGATCATGCATGGTACTGGCCGCTCCCAAGCTGCAAGGGAGGGCTTTCCACTGGCAGCCTGTTTGGAGCACAGAGCAGATGGCATCCAGAGCCTGCCGGTCAGGTATCCGCGGTCGACCGCCTGTGGGTGTGGGGCGTTCAGGAGGCAGCAGCGGGATCCGCTCCCACAATGCGTCGGGAATGCGCCAGGCTGCGTCCACAGCATCTGATGAGGTCATACGAACCTCCTAGGATTGATCTTCTCCTCTCTATGAGTTACCCTATGTTACCATAATGGGAGGTTTTCGGATAGACTCTTAGTATCCTATTCGCGAAACTTGCGTATCTTGCGCAAAGGAAGTATGACAATCTCTACCGAGCAAGAGAATTTCCCTACTGTCGATTTTTTCAAGAGATAACGAACAACGAGAGGTTGTTTCTTGATGTAATTCACAAAGAGTCACCCATACGGATCACAGTTGGTGCATGGATCCCAAAAGCGCTTCAAGCGTTGGCAGATTTGATCGAGAGAATAGCTCAGATCCATGCAACGAGGCAGCGAGCACGGCTTGATATCGAAGCCAGGAAGATTGAAATTACCCTAACTACGTTACAACGACTTGGCCTTGATGATTTATCAGAGAGCCAAAAAATCGCACTCGCAAATGAGCTGCTCTACAACGTTTCGAACCTTGCCAATCGCAGGAGGCGAAGGAAAGTTCTAAATTACATTGCCGGATAATTGACGAGTTTGGCACGACAGTGCTTGATTAGGACCCAACCCTGTTGCAGCGGACGCGCTGGACAACGCACCGCTCAGCTTCGTCTGTTAGGTCTGAGTTTCAGAGATAGCCAAAAAACTCAATGTTTTCAATAGGTTAAGAGAAAAGGAAAACCTAATAATTTTAATGAGTTAAGTGAATTTTTAGGCAGTATGATTCCACAAATCCTCACTCCTGCAAGCATTGTGGACAATAAATTAGGCAGTAAGCTAAGCTATTGAAAGTATTAATTAAATTGTGTTTAGTCTGAAACATAACATCCTGCCCCTAAAAGAAGCGGATGGAACCCTTGAAAGTATTAATTAAATTGTGTTTAGTCTGAAACTCGGGTTAGGCTCGTGCAAATTACAACTTGTCGGCTATCTTCGGGGGTGTTATATTCTTTGCAGATGTCAAACGGCATTCTTGAACGGGTCAGAGTCGCAGCGTCGAAACGGATTCTGTATTTACCTCATGTCATTCGGCAAATGTTACGCCCCGATCGCATGATTTCTCGAGAAGAAGTCGAAAAAGCAATCTTCCACGGCGAAGTGATAGAGGATTATCCGGAAGATCCACGCGGACATAGCTGTTTGATATGTTACTATGAACCGCCAGATCGTCCCATTCCTGTGGTTTGTTCTCCAAAGGTAGAATATGTGGCGATCATAGCGACTTATATTCCTGATCCAGCTGAATGGTCTCCCGATTTCAAACGGAGGTTATAGCTATGGAGTGTATGTATTGTAAAGGCAAGATGGTCAAATCAACAGCACCCTTTGATGTGAACCGTCAGGGTTATCACATTCATTGGGATGCTCTACCAGCATGGGTGTGTACTCAATGCGGGGAAGCCTATTTTGAAGGCGAAGAAGTTTCCCGTATCCAGAAAGCTATTTCTATTCTAGAGCGCGAGGTCCTTGCTCAGGAAGCGGTATAGCATGAGCCTAACCCTTATAAGACCTCTCGCTGTCAAGAGTAAAAGTTGTCCCTTAACGAAAAAGGGGGGTTCTTTTTTCGCTAAACCGATAACGAGCCGTTTGGGCTGTTGGCAGCGATTCTGACTTGATTTCCAAGCGGGTGCCAGGAATCAGATCCTGCACCAAACCCTTATCGAGATTCTACCACCTGGTGCGCCCAAACGTTGGGCCATACTCCGAAGCAGCAGGGAAGATCTCCGCGCGAGAAGGGGCCCAACGGGAGCTCGTCGGAGCGCGGGGATCTTCCCTGCCGGCCACGAGCACAGAACGTTGCGACCTGCAGGGTCGTCGTCTTGGGTGTCAGGCAGTTGCAATCTCCTTGGAGAGATTGCGATCTAGAAATATTTGCGTTCCCTCATGCCGTCCCAGTCAAAAGGCTGGCTGATAAGAACTCCAGTTAGGTTCGGGTTCGGTTGAGGGGCAGAATCCGCACAACGAGCCAAAGGCACGTTGAGGATATTTTCGGAGCGAGACGGATCTCCAATCAAGACGAGAGGACAATGGGTAATACAGGCATACCATCCGCTGTGCGTTTAGAGTCACAAGGGTTCTCTTGGCCCCGATTTGGATGCGGACACGTGCTCAATCCCTTTGATGGTCCTAGTTAGGCGTCGGGCTGATCCGTCCCCTCAAGCTCTAAAGCCCCAGGAATTTATCCTGATCGAAGGGCTTCTTGTTCTTTAACATGAAGTAGACCGCTCTTCCCAGCTTGTGGGCTAGGATAGAGAGGGCTTTTCCTTTGCCGTGCTTGTTAGCAAGCCTGTCGAGATATTTTTTCCCGGGTGCATTGCCCTTGAGGAAGAGATCTGCCGCTTCGCTGAAGGCCCATTTGAGATGGGCATTGCCGATCTTCTTGCCGCTTGAGCCATATTTTTTGCCGTTGGATTCTTTCATGCTTTTCACAAGGCGGCAGTAGGAAACGAAATCCTGTACGGTGGGGAAGCGGTTGCTGTCTTCGATCTCGGAGAGGATGACCAGGCCTAGGATTTTGCCGATGCCGAGGATGGATTTGAGTAGGGCGTAGGCGATGGGATCATGCTGGTTTGCTATTGTGATGATGTCTTGCTCCATTTTTGCTCTGATCGGATCATAGGCTTCTATGACGGCGAGATCGGTTTCCATCATTTTCTGGACGGATGGATCTTCGAAACGTTCCACGATGCCAGCTCTGTTTTGAGGCTTGGCAATGTGGCCCAGGCAATCGGAGAGGTTGTACTGGTTACGAGTATTCTGGATATGTGTATAGAGCTCGGCCTGTTTTCTCATGAGGTGGTTGCGTCTTCTGAGCAGGTCCCTGGTTGCCCGCATCTTGGCAGGGTAGACATAGGCCATGGGGATCATGCCTCCTCTGAGAAGTAGTGCTATCTTAGGGGAGTCGATCTTGTCGTTTTTGGCTTTGCCGCCGTGGATGGCTTTCATGCAAAGGGCGTGGCCCAGGACGAAGGGGATGTTTTCTTCAACGCACAGATCAGCGATCCAGTACTAGGAGACCATGCATTCCACGGCTACGACGATGTCTTCTCGGAATGGTTCGATGGTCTTGAGGAAGACCTCCCTATCGGTTTTGATGTTGCGATGAAGCACGCTTGCTCCGGTGCTATCCAGGATGCAGAGATACATTTTCTTGGTGTGTAGGTCGATTCCGCAATAGTACTTATGCTGTTTGGTGTAGAATTTCATGTGGCTTCCTCCTTTGGCTTTTGAATGATTCTTTGGGAAAAGGAACGAAGGCGAGTCGAATCCGTCGGCGCAAACGATGACTGATAAACTCTCGGAGAGTCGCAGATACCATCTATGGCCCGCTGGTGCAGAGGACCTTGACGCGGTGGCATCGTCCGGAGTTGACCCTGGTGTTGGATCGGACCGAGTGGGACGTGGGGAAGGTCTTGTTGGTGGGGATAGCGGTACTGGGACGAGTGTTGCCCTTGGCCTGGGCAGTCCTGTTGCACCAGGGGAATGCTGATGTTCTGGAGCAGCGGGCCCTCTTGGAACGGGTACGGCCGTGGTTGCCAAGCATGCCACAAAAGGCAGTCTTGGGCGATGGAGAGTGCAAGAGTGTCGAGTGGATGCGGTATGCCCAGGCGCAGGGCTGGGACTTTGACTTGGGCCAGTCGGCGGATACCCGGTTTCAGGGGCCATCCGGCGTGTGGCAGCGCTTGGGGGATCTGCAGGTCCCTCAGACCCACCCCGTGTATCTTCGTGCGATTCGCTTGACCTGGAAACAGCAGTTTGGCCCGGTGAACCTGATCGCCTACTGGGATCGGACGAAGCGGGAGCAGCGCTACGTGGCGACCTCGCGCCCAGCCACCCGAGCGACGTTCACTTGGGGACGGCAGCGGAGTGGGATGGAAGGGACCTTCCGCGATGACAAATCGGGAGGCTTCAATAGAAATGAAAGATGTAGAGCGCATTGAGAAGATCAAGGAGATAAAGCTAAATCATCCGTTCTAGGGATACAGGAGCGTACGGGCGTAGCTTCGGTATAGAGAGAAGATAAAGGTTAAGGCGATAATGAAGGCATATCTCAGGAGGTGCATAAGGCAAAGAGGACGCCGCAGAGGAGCGAGCCCAGGGCAGACAGACCACGACAGTACCGGGGCATAGACATGACACAGTTCATACTCCCTGTGATGGGGGAGTTACCTCGTGATAGTTCTTGACTGGTATACGAAAAAGGTAGTTGGATGGGATAGCTCCTTAAGGAGCCGGGCAGCGGAGTGGAAGAGGGCATTGGAGATGGCGATCACCAAAGAATTCCCAGAAGGGGGAAGAGGCCAGGGGCTAAAACTGATAAGCGACAATGGCTCACAGCCTACGGCTACATCTTTATATGAAGGATATGGCTACCGGAGGGATAGAGCAGATATTCGCCTCCTATGACAATCGCAAAGGCCATGCCGATACTGAGCGGATAATGTTGACGACTGAGAGCCAGCCCAGAGGTGAATCTGTAGATTCACCTCAAGTTCTTCTCCTGACAGGCCACCATGCTCGGTAGCGTATCACACTGGTGTATGAGAGACCAGCATTACTTTCCAGACTCCTTTTTCTCCTCGAAGAGGTCTTTCCAGTATGAAAAACTCTCTCCCTGTTCCCACTACGGAGATATGTTCACTAATACCGAGCCTTGAGACGTGGTCTTCGAGGTCTGATATGATTTTCCTCTTGACTAACTGTATAGAGGCTTTATAATGACATCAGTCTCTCTATTTTTAGTCGGTGATGAAGCAGAGTAAAAATGCAAAGATTATTCTATTAAATTACTAAATTGCCCGAATAAACTGCGTGAAGAACCAGGAGACTATTTGGGGAAGAGGTAAGTTCCTCCTGTAGAAAAGGGGGTGGACAATGAAAACGATAGTGATTCCGGATGATTTTCCACCTGTGATATCTGGTACGTCTGCTCTCGAGCGGCTGAAGGAGTTAGGAGATGTCTATGTCTATACCACTCCCCCACAATCTGCAGAGGAACTGATTCAGCGTATTCGGGATGCCGATGTGGTGCTCAATATTCGGGCCTATTGCAAGTTTACCCAAGAAGTGTTGCAAAATGTCTCGCGTCTTCAATTAATTTCCGTATGGGGAACCGGGACCGACAACATTGACCTGAGCACAGCTATTACTCGAGGGATTAGGGTAACTAATACTCCAAATACGGCCACCGAAGCGGTAGCAGAGCATGCGCTCACGTTGATGCTGGCGGTGGCTCGTCAGATTCCGCAGATTGATCGCGAAGTGAAGCGGGGAAATTGGGTACGTGGGCTGGTTATTCAGCTCCATGGGAAGACATTAGGGCTAGTAGGAACTGGATTAATCGGTCAGCAACTGGCACGAATTGCTCAGGGCATTGGGATGAAGGTGATTGCCTGGACCTTGCATCCTTCGGAAGAGCGGGCTAAGGGGACCGGATTGCACTATGTTTCTCTGGAAGAGTTATTGCAAACTGCAGATGTCATCTCGATTCATACCCGTCTTACTGAAAAAACCTGGGGGCTAATTGGGCGCAAAGAATTCGCTCTTATGAAGCCATCAGCTATACTGATCAACACTGCTCGAGGGGCTATTGTGGAAAAGGGAGCGCTGCTGGAAGCTTTACGGAACAAAAAGATCGCTGGGGCTGGGCTCGATGTTTTTGACAAAGAACCCCTGGATGCGGATGACCCATTGCTCAAGCTGGATAATGTCATACTCACCCCACATAGTGCCGGGCAGACTCCTGAAGTAGTGGAGCGAGGACTCCACATGGCTGTAGAGAATATTATTCGCTTTTGGGAAGGGAACCCACAAAATGTGGTGGTGTAAGAGCGCTTGCTCTATGAGTTGTTTGTCTGAGGGGTAGTTATTTATTAAAATAATTTACCAGCGTGAGAAGCTCTACATGTGTGGAGTGAGGACGTGAAATTGACATGAGGGAAAAGAAGATGCGTGATTATGCAAAACTGAACCTCAAGGTTGAACGACACAAACGACGAAAACGCTCCTTTTTGCTGGGTTTTGGAATCTTTGCTCTCTCCATATTTACCTTTGTGCTCGGTTTCCTGGTTGGTCAAGAAATCCAAAATTCTGCAGGATTGAGTCGAGCAGGAGAGAAAGAGGAAACTCTTCAGACCGCCCTGGCTACTGTTTCTCCTCCTCCATCTGCGCCTCCACCGGTCATCACCTCTGGTAAGAAGAACCTTCCCGCTGCTGAGCGGACTCCGCCCATCGTATCTAGAGAGCCAACTACACAAGCAGTGAACACTCCTCGCCTTCCCGCTTCTTCTCCACTGTCTACGGAAAAAACAGCCCCATCTTTACAGCCGAACGCGCCAACAGCCCCTGTACCTGAAGTTACCGTGGAACCACCTGCTGCAGACTCTGCAGATACTTATACACTACAGGTCGCTGCTTTTCGGGAAAAAGAACGTGCCCAAAGACTCCTGCGTGATCTGGAGGAGAAGGGATACAAACCTTATATTGTGGCTACTGATAATTCTCGAAACGAGTCCTGGTATCTGGTTCGGATCGGTCGTTTTCGTAGCGCTGAAACAGCACGACAATATGCACAGAATCTGGAAGCAAATGAAAAAATCTCTGCCTTGGTCTGGAAAGTGACTCCTCAGAGGTGAGTTTTTTCCCCCTTGGTGGATCGTGTAGATCAAAAAAAGAAGAACAGAGGGAACTATTTTGGCACAGTCAGAGGGAGAAAGAAAACTTCCATGGAAAGAACGTCTCTTGCCCTCAGGCCGGATGCGGGTCTTCAAAACCACTATACCCGAGAGCTTGTTTGAATTTGCTACGCGTATTCCGGTGCTAGAAAAAATTGTCATTCGGCGATATTACAGACAGCGTTTCTGGGAAAAATGGTTTACTAGTGCACAGGACACTCTGAAGGGGATGACCCCTTTAGAAGCGGCCAGAGATCCAGAAGGACGTGAACTGCTCGAAAGACTTTTGCTCCAATGGAAGATAAGCGGTGAGAAAAGTTGGTGGGAACTTTATCGGGCGCGGAGACGTCTCCGGCGGTCTTCGGATGAGGCCTGACTCAGGCGCTCATAGCGAGTCAATATCTCTTCTGCTTTCTCTTTCCATCCCTTTTCTGCATAGGCAAATCCAAGATGGAGATAGGGAAGAGGGAGGTGAGGGTGTAAGGTAATGGCGTGCTGAAATTCACGAATCGCTTGATCTAGTTGTCCTTCTTTCCGATAGAGGATCCCCAGATTCACTCGAGCCTCTATATCATCAGGATACAAACTCAACAGAGTGCGATAGCTCTCTATCGCCTTTGCATTCCAGCCTTTCTGCTGATAGGCCACCCCAAGATTGTACAGCGCTAAGGGATGGGCAGGAGCACGCTCCAGAATACCTTGGAGCTCTTCTATGGCCTGATCAAGCTGCCCTTGCTGGATAAGAGCAACCGCCAGGTTCGTTCGAGTGAGGAGTGGAGAGTAGTCAATGGCGGTAAGACAAAAGACGAGCAGAAGCACACCAACCGGTATCGTGTCTTTTCTGCTCAATTTTCTCTGCTTCCACCACACGGTCGCCATACCCCCATGCTCTCCGCCAGGTTTGTGCGCACTCATTCTTTACGTGATTCGATCCAGCGCGGGTCTAAGGCATCGCGGAGTCCATCACCGATATAGTTAATGCTGAGTACGGCCAGGAAAATCATCAAGCCCGGGAAAATTCCCGTCCAGGGGGCATCAAACATCTGATCCAGGGCATTCCGTAACATATTACCCCAGGTCGCCGTGGGAGGTTGAATACCCAGGCCGAGAAAACTGAGGCCTGACTCGGCAATGATAGCGTCGGCTACACCAAGGGTAGCAGCGACAATGATAGGGCTGAGAGCATTGGGCAGGATATGTTTGAACATCCTGCGCCTGTTTCGGGCCCCAAGAGCTGCCGCCGCTTCCACAAACTGTTGAGACCGCAAGGCTAAGAACGCCGCTCGTACTAATCGACAGACTCCCATCCAGGAGAGGACACCAATCACAAAGACAATGGTTAAGAGATTGGGACCGAGTAAAGTGGATAATAAAATCAGGACAAAAATCCGCGGAAAAGCCAGGAAAAAATCGGTTCCGCGCATAAGGAAAATATCAATCATCCCCCCCCAATAGCCGGCTACTGCTCCCAACAGAGTACCAATGGAAATCGCCACCGCCATTGCCGATACGCCAATCAATAAGGAGACCCGTCCACCATATAAGAGGCGAGCCAACAAATCACGTCCTAGTTCATCCGTACCCAAGGGGTGGTGTAAACTCGGAGGGGCAAGCAAGGAATCGAGGTTAATAGCATTCGGATCATAAGGAGTTAGATAAGGAGCAAAGATAACACTGAGAGTGAGCAGTCCTATTATCCCTACTCCGACCAGGGCCATCTTATGCCGGAAGAAACGTCTCAAGATCATACCATACCAGGAAGAGGATAGCCGTGGTTTGAGAGAAAAAGCCATTTTGGGTCTCCTTTTGCCCCTTCTACTGATAGGTAATCCGAGGATCTAAGAGTGCATAGAGGATATCGGCCAGTAGATTGGAAAGAATGACCAGCGCAGCGATAATCGTGACAATGCCCATGATGACCGGATAGTCAAAGCGAAAAGCCGATTCAATAAATAATCGCCCAATCCCTGGCCATGAGAAAATCGTCTCCGTATACAGGGCTCCTGAAAAGAGAAAAGGTAAATCCAGCGAAATAATGGTAATGAGAGGGATAGCAGCATTTTTGAGGCCATGTTTTAGAATAATAGCCCCTTCCGAGACCCCTTTAGCGCGGGCTGTGCGCATAAAGTCCTGATGAATCGTTTCCAGCATACTGGCTCGTAAAAAGCGGGCATATTTTGCCGCAAGAATCAAGGCGAGATTACAGAGGGGTAAAAACAGATGATGCAGATAATCCCTCCAGGAAACCTCTTCGCTGCCAAGAGTATACATTCCCCCGGCTGGAAACCAGCGCAAGGATACACTAAAAATCAAAATCAGGAGTAAGCCGGTCCAAAAAGGGGGCATAGAACGGCCCACGTAGGTAAGCGAGGTGACCAGATGATCAAACAACGAATACTGTTTCGTAGCGGCCAGGATCCCCACGGGCAAAGCGATCACCAGCGAGCATAAGAGGGACAGCCCGGTAAGATAAATCGTTGCTGGAAAGCGTTCCCAAATCATCAGCGCCACGGACCGATTGGCAGCATAAGACATCCCCCATTCCCCTTGGAGCAGATTCGTCAACCAGTAAAAGTACTGAACAGGGATCGGGCGATCTAAACCGAGTCGTTTTTCTAAGCGCGCAAGATCCGCCGTCGTAATAGTGGGGTTATCCTCATAGAGCGCGAGGGGGCCTCCTGGTAAGGTCTGAATAAGGGCAAAGGTAGCAAAGGTCAGTACCAACAACAACGGTATCGATTGGAGAATACGGCGGCTGATATAGTGAAGCATGCTCTTTCCCTTGAATCAATCGGTTACCGATAGAACTCTCCCCTATCCATGGGGCGAAGCACGATACTTTCAAACTCATCATTTCGGAAAATTCCAAAGGTAATCTCTTCTCCTACACGCCGTTTCCAGAGTTCCTTGTAAAATTGCTGCCGACTGGAAATTTCCACTCCATCGATATCGAGAATGATATCCTTCGGTTGAATTCCAGCCTGATAGGCTGGACTATCCGGAATCACTCCAATCACCATGACTCCTGTGTCAAAGGTTTCAAGATAACAACCAATCCAGGGGCGCGGAATAGCACTGACCAGCTTCTCCTCCTTATACACTTCATGCTTGATTTTATGAAAGAGATTGATCGGGATAGCCAGACTCGCCTCTTTCACCGAACTCAGATTGAGAGAGACAATGCCAATTACCTGTCCACGGGCATCAAGCAAGGGTCCCCCTCCAAATCCTCCATTAATCGCCGTGGTAAAAATGGCCTGATCGAGCATATATTCCCAATAGGCATCAAAAGCCCGAAGTCCAGTAATAAAACCGGTGGATCCCTGGCGCCGCTGCCGATCGATACTGGCCAGAATAATCACCTTATCCCCCTCCTGAAGATGATCCGAATCCCCTAAGGTTACTGAAGGAAGACCAACGGAGGGGATGCGGAGTATAGCCAGTCCACTAGCAAAATCGATCCCAACAATGCGCGCAGGGAATTGTCTCTGATCGTGAAGAGTTACGGTCACCTTGTTTGCCCCCAGGACCACATAGCTTACAGTTAAAAGAAAACCATCAGGGTGCACAAGGACGCCGGACCCCATTCGCTCTCTCCCGAGAATCTTGCTCGAAGGATTTTTTTCTGGAATAAGCGCATGAATGTTCACCGTAGCTGGCACAATATGCTCCAGAAATTTTAGATGATCACTCAAGACCGCCTCCTTCTCTTGTTGCTCTGCTCCAGATTTTTCAGAGCTAAGCATTGAGGTTTATCTGCGATAAACTTTCCTTTCCTTGAGGAGCAGGTCCTTCTCACAGTAACCAGGAGGAGTTTCTCTCCATTACCAGAGACAAAGCATTATCCTCAGTCAAGTTCTCGAAACCGGAGGAGGAATTTTTGTTTGTGCTGGATTTTTTCGTAAAGAAGCAACATTTCCTGGAGAGTTACTCTTAGATCAAAAAGGATCGGCTTTTTGTCATCACCACTGGTTGCTTTATACTGTTTTAATAATTCTGAATATTTGTGACCCAGACTGGTAATCTCCTCTATCAAGTCAGAGGTTCCTCTCTGCAATACCATCCAGTCATACAAACGACGCCACTCATCCAGATTATATTCTAAGGTTTCTACTGTTTTCTCCATACCTCCTCCTTAGTATCGCTCTCTTTCGAGATATACCGTAAATCTCTACTCTTGTCAATCTCTTTTGGTAAATCTTCCCTTAAAGATATAGAGCCTGGAGGCTCGGGGATCCGGATCCTTCCAGAGAGCCTCTTTTTTGGACTATAACAATGTTTCCATAATACAATTGTGTAAACGAGGTCGAAATTGTTTGAGATCAGAGTGATGTCGAGATGGATGTACCCTATTGGTTAAACAGATGACCATCACCTCTCTTTCCAGGTCGATCCAAAGCGAAGTTCCAGTAAAACCGGTATGCCCTATACTTTGGGGAGAAAAATAGCGGCCTGCCGTTGATCCCTGAAGCGAAGGAGTATCCCAGCCGAGACACCATGTAGAGCCTGGAGGGAGCTCCTGTCTGCTGGTAAACTCCCGGAAGGTTTCTGGGGAGATAAAAGGGGAAGAAGACGGCTGCACGCTGGGAAGGAAAGCCAAGAGAAAACGATACAGATCTTCTGCCGTCGAGAAAAGCCCTGCATGCCCAGCCACTCCACCCATCGCATAGGCATTTTCATCATGTACCTCTCCGCGCAAGACTCGTTTTCTCCAGGAACAGTGCTCTGTTGCTGCATATCGGTGTAGAGGAAAGGGAGAGATATCCTTACTCTGAGAAAAGTGGAGAGATTTTAATTGGAGAGGACCAAAAATCGTTTCGTGACAAAATGCTTCTAAGGGTTTACCACTCAGAATCTCAATCAAGGCTCCAAGCATGATAAAGCCTAAATCACTATACCGGCTGTGCATTCCAGGAGGTGTCACTAACGCCATTTGGGAAATGGTCTGATAGTACTCTGCTCGACGATCCGCACGCTCAAAAGGCGAAAAGACTTCGTATAGGGGAGCCCAGGCCGGTAATCCGGAGCTATGCGTCAGAAGATGACGAATGGTCACTTGCTCTTTTCCTTGCCGTCCAAAGTCTGGTAGGAAATCGCTTACTCGATCATCTAGCGCAAATATCCGTTGTGCGTACAGCAACATGAGCGCTGTGGTAGTAGCAATCACTTTTGTCAAAGAGGCAAGATCAAAAAGCGTGTCCACCGTCATTGGTTCTGTGGCGGGAGTGAGTGTAGCATAACCAAAAGCTTGGTGAAAAAGAATATACCGACGGTGAGCGACAAGAAGTACCACTCCAGGAAAAGTACCGGCAGCAAGCTCCTCTTTCATAAGGAGCTGGAGCTTTTGAGATAGTTGCGTATCGGGCATCTTTATCAATTTTAATGTATAAGCGTCCCCACAACCACTCGCAGTGCAGAGGATACAATTCGGGAGAAATTTTCCTCGCCAAGGATTCCCCATACCCTTGAGCGCGATCTGGATAACTTACCAATGTACTCATGGTAAGTAAACCTCAGTATGCCCTGCCGAGCCCTTCCCTCCGCTCAAGGAGCCGAATGGACTTCCGTCCGCTGGGGATGACGAATAGACTTCCCTTCGCTGCGCTGTGGAATAAACCTCGTTAAAGAATCTCCTCTGGTTGAAACAATACAGGCGAGATCCTGCACAGAGTGTATCCTGAGCAAAGCGAAGGGTTCAAAATAACCCGAGAGAAATACTCACTATAAATTCTAATATAACACGGAAATTTCAGCAAGCAAAACTATTGTTTTCTCTGGAGAAGTGATAGAGAGAAAAGAGGGAAAGATATTGGTATACGAAAGGAGAAAAGGTGACGAGAAGCAGGGGTGTAACCTTTTTTCATTACACCCCTGGAGAGTCAGAGGAATCACCTCTATGGCCAGAAAGGCGGTGTTATCAGGAAAGGGGCTCACTTTGGACAAAAGCGCGTAGACTTCTGTTTCGCCGAGGATGCTGCATCTTTTTTAGAGCTCGTGCTTCAATCTGTCGAATACGTTCCCGGCTTACCTGAAAATTTTGTCCGATTTCTTCTAAAGTCCGTATTTGTTCTCCCCCAATGCCAAACCGCATCCGAATGATTTTTTCCTCTCGATCCGGGAGCTCTATCAAACTCTCTTCAATGGCTTCCATCAGGTTAGATTGGAGAGCGGCATCCAAGGGGGAGAGGGTACACAGATCGGGTAAGAAATCAGCTACAGTCCCTTCACGATTTCCCACCGGTTCTTCGAGGGAAACCGGCTTTTTGCTAATAAGGAGCATTTCCTGGACTTTTTCGATAGGGAGCTCCATCCGGGCAGCAATATCTTCTGGTTTCGGATCGCGGCCTAATTCTTTTTGCAATTGAGCCACCACTTGAGAAATTTTATGCAACGCCTCGGTCACATGGATGGGGATTTTGACTGTGCGAACCTGTTCAGCCAAAGCCCGCGTAATGGCTTGCCGAATCCACCAGACTGCATAAGTGCTAAATTTGAAGCCACGTTGGGCATCAAACTTCTCCACGGCTCGCATCAACCCAATGTTCCCCTCTTGAATCAGATCGGCAAAGGGTAGCCCACGATTAATATATTTTTTCGCAATGCTCACGACTAAACGCAGATTCGCCTCCACCATCTCTTTACGGGCAGCTTTGACCCGTTCTTTTGCTTCCATAATCCTGGCTAAGAGCCCTTGCATTTCCGCGAAACACAACCCTACTTCCCGCTCCAACTTTTCGCGCTGCTTGCGGTTATCCAGAGTCTGGAGTTTCGATGCTGATTCTGCTTGTACCCCGGAGTCCTTGACCGCTTGAAGTCCATCCAGAGAGGTATCGAGGTATTCAAGAGTTTGGACATACCGTTGTAAACGTTCAATGGCCGATTCAAAGACCGCCGCCGGAAGAGACAAACCAGATAAAAAACGGTATGTCTTGCGCTTCAACGCTTCCCGGACCTCTTCTTCGCTTTTACCACGTTTCGAACTTTTGGCAGCCGATTTCAAAAGGGCTACATATTCTTTCAACAATGTAGTGGCTTCGTTCAGACAAGATGGAGAAACGACAAACTCTTCGGAAATATCTTTACTCTGGATCTGTGTTTCTTCCTCTGGCTGAGGCTGAGAACCCCTGGTGTCTTGCTGCTCTACGAGGACTCCCAGAACCAGGGGAGAAGCCATCAAGAGCTCTCGGATCTCCTGTTCTCCCCGAACCATACTCTCAGCTACTTCTTTTTCTCGTTCCCGGCTTAAGAGCGGAGTAGCCCCCATTTCCTTTAAATAGAGCAGGATCAGGTTTTCATCGTCCGTGGTCTGTTCGACAAAAGGATCCTCACTTTCCTGGAAGTGCTCTTCTTCAACTGGTGGCAACATATCTTCTTCATCGAGTTGTTCCAAAGCTAAAGTATCAAAAATAGGTCTCACCTCCTCTTTATCCTCTGAATCAGAGAGAGCAGAGGATACTAGCAGGTTCATCAATGAATCTTCTCCAGTTTCTTCGTCAACAAGGGAGGATTGTTCGATCTTTTCAAGAATATCTTGAGTTTTTGTAGGAGAGAGCTTCCCTTTTTTCTTGGTTTTTGTACGCATGGTTAAGCCTGTGCTATAATGATTTTTAGTTAGAATACCCTGCAAGAAAAATCTTTAGCTCCTTCACCTTTTTTAGACGACGACGAAGAAAAAAAGTTTCCTCCTTTTCTTCTCATGGTCGGTTTGCGAATCAAGGATAAAGACTACTCTTCACTTCAGAAGTATCCAGAGCTTTTCTCTTTTTATCGGTATCCTGAATGGAAAAGTTGAGCCCTGATCACCATAAGTTTTTGGTTGACGAATAGAATTCGGAAGCAGTATGCTATGCAAACGATTAAAGAGAATCATTTTCGTAGGATATAGGTTAGTCCTTATTATCGAAGGGCCATTATGATCCGAGACCACTCACTGTAGTTTACCATTGTTCCCTATCATCTCGTTAAGAAATCGATAGGATTTTGTGTAAAAAATTGTATACGACCAAGGGAAAAGCTAAAAAGAGGAGACAGTCTATGCAGATCAATGCGACAACACAGGTGGGAACCCCTCTTTCGCGTCGGAGTTTCCTGCGCAAGGTAGGTATAGCGGGCGGAAGTATCACTGGCGTACTGCTCTTGAATAAACCGATGCAGTGGGTCGCTGCTGCCTCTCTACAGAAACTTCCTATCTCCCATAGTGTAAACACCGCCATTTATGCCCCCCATCTGATCGCGCAAGAAAAGGGGTATTTAGCTGAGGAAGGGTTGGAGGCAGAGTTTATTGTCCCTGGAGGGGGAGCGCGAGTCGTTCAGGTGTTGACTGCTGGCCAAGCGCTCTTTGCCCAGGGAGACAGCTCGCATGTCCTGAAGGCTACGGCAAAGGGGAAACCAACGCTTATGATTTATGCCACAGATATTCGGTGTTCGTATGCGAATATTGTGGTGCGCAAGGAGCTCTGGGATGCCGGTTTGACAAGTGTAGAAAAGCTGGCCACTATGAAAAGAAAAAATGGGAGTAATTTGATTATTGCGGCCACCGCAATTGGTTCGGGAACCTGGGTCTATGGAAACTATGTCCTCTCGCAATATTCGACTGGGGATGGGAAAACAGTAAACGATCATGTCCAGTGGGTCGGTGGTGGCTCGAGTGCTACAATGCTTGGTGGTCTGAAGTCTGGGCAATTTGATGCTATAATGGCTGTACCGGTATGGATTTGGGCTGCAGAGGGGGAGGGATTTGGCAAGCTACTCTACGATGCTCGAGACGAGAAGACCTGGAACAGGGTTTTTGGTGGAAATATTCCGGCCACAGTCGGTTATGTGCTCCAGGAAACCATAGAAAAAGAACCAGAAAAAACTCAAGGATATGTGAATGCCATTTATCGCGCGATGAAATGGCTAAAGTCGGCAGAGAATGAGGCCATTTATGAGATGATTGGCCCAAAATATATGTCCACCTTCAAAAAAGAGGATGTCCTGCGGGAAATTGAGTATTATAAAGGGATATGGGACTATGACGCTCGGGTAGCTCTGGAAGATTATCAGAATGGTCTCAAAGTATGGATTCCTCGGGTAACGGAAAAACCATTTGCTTATGAGCAGGTAGTAAACATGTCCTTTGTCCAGAATGCAGCCAAGAAATTCTCTTAATACTTCCACGAGCCGTTAGCATGTTGAAATTTATCCTGAGGGAGAACAAGGGAACTTGACGAGGCATCTCTCTGGAGGTTTGCAGGAGATGCTTCGCTTGCGGCCTAGAGTGACAACTGGTCAGAACGTACTGAACAAAACATAATTCCGGAAAGAGCCAATCGAGGATTACGTGGAGCGAAAACGGCGTATTGTAGTATCAAAGCTCAGTAAATTCTTTCAGCAGGGAGATGTCCTGGCTGTGCAGGAGGTGAGCTTTGAGGTCTTCGACAAGGAGTTTGTGGCCCTCATCGGGCCTAGCGGTTGCGGAAAAAGCACAGTACTCAATATGATTGCGGGTTTGCTCCCGCCTTCCGCAGGGGAAATTCTGATTAATGGCCAGCCTGTGCAGGGAATTTCCTCACAGGTCGGCTATGTGTTTCAAAAAGACACTCTTTTCCCCTGGCGTACCGTAGCGGAGAACATCGCACTCGGACTGGAGTATAGTCGATTATCCAAAGAGGTGCTGCGGAAAAAGGTGGAGCAAATGATTCGGATTGCGGAATTAGAAGGATTTGAACATGCTTTTCCCGCTACCCTCTCCGGCGGCATGCGGCAACGGGTTGCCCTGATGCGTACCTTAATTATGGAACCAGAAATTCTGTTGATGGATGAACCGTTTGGTGCACTAGATACTCACACCAAACTTCGACTCCATAAAGCTCTGCTCAGTCTCTGGGAGTTACATAAGCAGACGGTTCTCTTTGTCACCCATGATCTAAATGAGGCGCTAACTCTTGCTGATCGGATTATCGTTATGACCAGTCGTCCCGGGCAAATCAAAACTATCCATGAGATTCCTCTTCCCCGCCCACGCGATGTGATTACCATTCGAGAAACGCCAGAATATAGCGAACTCTTCCGGGAAATCTGGCACAGTCTGGGTGAGGAATTTGCAAAAGAGGAGGCGTAGGCAAGTAAAATGAATGAGCGTGTGAAGATTGTATGTTGGCAGGTGTTCATTTTTATAGGCTTTCTTCTCTTTTGGGAAGTCTCCACTCGCATCCAGTGGTTTCGTACGATTATCCCATTTCTAGACCCCTTCTTTATCAGCCGGCCCTCGGAGATTGTCCATCGATTCTTCTATCTCATGTCTGATCAGGTACAGGTCACTTTGCTCGATCGCGTCCTCATCACGCTGCAGAATACCTTTTTAGGATTTCTCATCGGGGTCTCTTCAGGATTTGTGGTAGGGCTATATTTGGGTCGGAATGAGTTCGCCGCCAAGATTTTTGAGCCTTATATTATCGCTTTGAATACCTTGCCCCGTATTGCTCTTGTCCCTCTCGTGACCATGTTGTTTGGCTTAGGGTGGAAATCGAAGGTCATCATGGCCTGGCTCATCGTATTTTTTATCGTGTTTTTTAATACTTTTGAAGGGGCGAGGAGTGTGGATCGAGATCTGGTCAATGCGGCACGTTTATTAGGAGCGAGTCGCCTCCAGGTCATGAAGACCGTCATTATTCCGAGCACTCTCGCCTGGACCTTTGCCGCCCTGACTCCTTCCATCAGTTTTGCCCTTATCGGTGTAGTCATTGGGGAGTTCATTGGAGGAGAATCGGGTATCGGGTATCTGATAATTCTCTCTATGGCTACTTTAGAAGCAGCCGATATGATGGTCTCACTGATTGTGCTTGCGGTCGTGGGAATTGTGCTGGCTTTAGTGATCCAGCGGCTGGAAAGACGACTCCTCCGCTGGCGTCCCAAATACCAAACAGAGTTATAGCCTGTTCGCCCAAATTCTTATAGCGAGTATTACTTCCCCGAAGCAGAACACAGAGTGGTCTGCTTGCCATCCGGGAAGAACCTGTTGCGAAGGGCTGCCAAATCAACGGATGGATTCTTCGCTTCAGGCAATGACATATTGAGAATCCCCTGTGAAATTAGAGAATAGTATAAGAAAACAACGGAAGTGTCGAGTATTTCATCCACTCCACCTGACCTTAGCCATCGTGCTTATTCTTTTTTTCCTCCTCGCAGCGCTGGCCGGTCAAGGGACCTTTTTTCCTGTAGATTACTGGGCAAGGGAGGTGTTTGGAAAAAGTACATTCCCTCTCTTGTATCCGTGGATGCGGATGCTGACCCATTTGGCTGAAGGATCATGGATTACCCCTTTTTGTCTGGCCGGGCTGGGTTTTCTTTGGTGGCGCAATCAAAAATATGAAGCGATCTTTTTTCTGGTCTATACCATTGGCTTTAGCCCTCTTCCGACCCTTTTAAAGTTGCTTATTGCCCGTCCCCGTCCACACGCAGTGATAAGCGATTATGCAGTGAGTGGATATGGATTTCCTAGTGGACATGCCTTTGCGGCAATGGCCTTTTATGGATTCCTCGCTTATCTCCTGGGGAGACATATCCGCCATAGACTACTCCGCTGGACTATTTGTACACTCTGTGTAGTGGCTATCCTGGGAGTAGGAATAAGCCGAATCTATCTCCAGAGGCATTGGGTGAGTGACGTATTCGGAGGATATCTAGGGGGGGGAGCGTATCTTTTAGCGGCTATCTGTTTGCTGAAGTCTATTGAAGAAAAGACCACCCTCTCCACTCAGGGGACTCCTAGCGAGTAGGTTTTCCATTATCATTCTGAGCCCCTTGTTTAGTCCAGCTCGTCACAAAAAAGGATCCCACATGGTTCAATCTTGAGCGAAAGGGAGGGTAGGCTCAGCCCACCAACCCAGCAGTAGGGCTTCTCAGTGGGCTCAGCCCACCCTACAGGCTGCTCTAGCCAAACATGATATTGGATACATAATTGTGACGGGTTGTATTTAGCGCGGAGATGACGATTGGATTACCTTGCACTCCCCTTCAGCAGCAGTAAAGCGCAGGAAAATCATCTGGTCATCCGAGATAATCAGAACAATACACATTATGAGTTGAGAGAGTTATCCCCATACGGCCAATAGTACATACTGGTCATCGTGAGTCCTTCGCTCTGCTCGGGAAAAACTCCGCGAAGCGAAGGACTGCACCTAAGGCCTCTTTGCTCTGTTCAGCAGGATCTGCAAGGCAGGCCCCCGAACTGGAGATAATTATAAAGAGAGGGAAGTTGTAAAATTTTATACTCCACGATACCGGGGAAAACTGATCATGTTCGCGAAGTTGCGATATCCCCCAGGAATACCGACCCGGAGTTGACGATACCAGGCCAGACAGGTATAGATATAGCTTCCCTGTCCATACGATGCAATCAGATACCCTCCTTGTAAAGGCTCCTCCCCAGGATCTGCTGTTTCCAAAAGGGGAGTATACTCTGGAGCCCAGGATTCCGGGAAGTAGAGGCCTCGTTCCTGTACCCACCCTTCCCAATCGCTTGCCTCTAATTGATTAGGGAAAGTAAAGAGGGGATGAGAGGGGTAAAGTAATTTGATGGCAGCTTGCTGATTGGTAACTCGATTGCGTGAAAGTTTCAGAGGATAGGGGGCATATTGGGGGTGTCCATGCTCTTCATTCCACTCCCAGATTTTATGATAGAAGACCACCAGATGTCCTCCCTGCTTGACATAATCAAGCAACCGGCGATTATTGGCTACCAGATCTTCCCGTACCAGATATGCCCGGATATCCACCAAAATCGTATCATACCGTGAGAGATCACCCTGACGAAGAGTTTGGGCATCGAGCAGGGTAAAGGAGACATCCAGTTGCCGGAGGGCCTCTGCCAGGGTATGATCGTAGCTCTGGATAATACCCACCTGAAGGCCTGAGGCTACGCTGACCGGAAAAGCGCGTATCCGCAGTTTTTCCGAGGCAGGAATAGAGCGATCGGCTTGCAATTCGCCCCATATTTCGTAAGTCCCAGGCAACAACCCTGCGGGAGGAAGTACTGAAAACTCCTGGGTTAGTTCTTCTCCAGGCCACATGAGTTGAAAAGGTGGATCCACTGGTGTCGCTTTCCAGCCTGCTGGTAGGGCGAGATGAGCTTTTCCACTGAGGGGCTCTCGGTCATGATATCGTGCTTTGAGCAGAAACTTTTTTCGTTTTCCTTCTTGCAGAGGTAAAGGAAGAATAGGATAGGCAGGGAGCAAAGTGAGCGAGGCAGGAGGTACAATATCAAGAGTAAGAGGTTCTTGTATGACCAGGGCTGCCTCGTGGACAGAAAAGGTGGCTTTACCTTCTACCAGTGGTTTTCCAAATGATTCCTCGTAAATAAACTTGCTGTGGGGAATCGTGAAAGGTTGCTGAGAAGGAACCTGGACGGTAATCGTGGTTTCTATCGATTCTTGGGGAAGTAGCCGCGGAAAAGTCTCCTGCTCTATGTTTACTTGCCATGCAGGAGGTACCTGCAGCTCGAACTGGATATTTTCTAGTGGAAGAGGCCCTCCATTAAAGAGGGAGAGTTCCACCGTAAATTGCCTCCCCGGAATGACCTCTCGCATTTTGCTCCACGGTACAAGAAAAACTCCAAGCGCCTTCAGTAACGCTTCCTGGAGTCGGGTTTCCTTCCGCTGAATCTCCTGGAGCTCTTCTGGATGCCAGCCTCCTTGTTCGTGTAACTGCCTTAGTTGAATCAATACGGGCAGAAGATGTTCGGCTACGGCTTGATGCGACACCGAGACGGCAGCCATGGCCTTTCGGGCAGCCTCCTCAATCCTTTGCCACAGTCTGAACAGGTCACTGGCCCTCTGACTCCCCTCTCCATCAATCCGGCGAGGAGAGAGTCCATCCAGCAATGAGGATTCTTGTTCGCGAGTAGGAAATACAGATTTGACGATTTTGTAATACCGGTAGGTAGGACCTTTCGTGATATTCCATCGTCCCACTCCTTGCGTGCGATGTTGTCGCAGAGCTTCAAGGGCCATTTCGGCATAGGTACAGCCGCGGAGGGGATCATATTCTCCAATATTGATAGTAACGGTAGCTTCTTCTTTCTCTCTCTCCCCGAAAGACCGTAGATAGAACTTCTTCACCTGCCAGGGAGTAAGACCGTCGGTCAGGTGTTCTGGAAAAACTTCTGGATCAGCAGCCGCTTCAAAAGCCTCTTCCAGGAGTCTCCCTACTGCCTGATGTTGTCCATGCCATCCCTCAGGAGGATGGTTGGTAATAATGATATCCGGTCGCAGCCGACGGATCATACGTACAAATCGACGGAGAGCTTCTGTATGTCCCCAATACTGAAAGGCTTCTTCGGCAGATTTGGAGTAACCAAAGTCCCAGAGACAAAGATTATAGGGTTCTGCCCCAATCACGGCGGAGGAGTTCTTTGTTTCATGGAAACGTAAAACGCCCAGCTCTGCGTCCAACTCTGGCCCAAGCCGGTTCTGCCCTCCTTCACCCCGGGTAGCCAGAAGGGTCATAGTACGTAACCCGTGCTTGCGCCGATAATAGGCCAGCATGCCACTGTCTTCGTCGTCAGGATGTGCTCCTACACTCATCAGGGTCAGATCAGTCGTGAGTTCAAGTAAGGCTTGTCGTAGAGCAGTTTCTCCTTGATCTGGAACTACAAGCGGAAAAGGTCTATCAAAAAAGGTAGGATCAAAATGTTCTATAGATCGACGTACTACTGCCATGTATTACTCCTTAATATCAGAATTGAATTCGGTTCGACGTTTCTACCATGTCTCGCTCATCAACAGTTACTTATTTATCTCGATTTTTCTCGGCACCTTCTTCTCGCGTCTTTTGATAAGAGCTCGGTACCACAACGCTAATAGTTTTTATAAAATATATAGTTTGCAGGGAACAAAAGCAAAGAAAAACTCCTCTATACCGTTTCGCGGGCACAGGGTGCCCCTGTGTAACCCAGCCCCATCCTTCCATTCGAGCAATTCCTCTTGCTTTCCTTCAGAGAATCTGGTTTCATGTATTGCATAAGTTAGCTTAAATCTGATACCTGGTGCACATCAAGAGAGATCGTTGGTTTTGCACAAACCGATTGGGGAACATGGCTATCCCTTCGCTGCGCTCCGAAAGCGTGGGCCTTTGGCCTGCCCTCAGCGGAAACCCTTTACCAAGGATGTCTCCTGAGAATGCCCTAGAGAAAAGGATAGTGGTGTGGAGATCAGGAGTGGAGGTTCGATGTTTCAGAACGTCAGGAAGAGAACCAGAGATCAACGATATAGAGTAGCCTTTCTGTTGCTATGCTTTTGGCTTTCTATCAGTAGGGCATCGGCCCAAAATCTTGCAGATCAAGTAATCGAGCATCGATTGAGTAATGGGCTGAAAGTTTTGCTTGTGGAACGGCATCGGGCTCCTATTGTAGCCTTGCAGATAATGTTTAAAGTAGGCGGTGTGGATGAGCATGCTGGAATCACTGGTGCTGCCCATATGTTTGAGCATATGTTGTTTAAAGGAACCAAAAATTTGGGGACGCACAACTATGAAGAAGAAGAGCAAGTGCTAAAACGAGTTGAACATTTGATGCAAGCTCTTCTCGAAGAGAGGCAGAAGGGGAGAGAGGCTGACCCAGAGAAGCTCAAACAGCTCGAAGCGCAGTTTCAAGAAGCTCAAGCCGAAGCGAAGCGGTACGTGATTCCCAATGAGATTGGAGAGATTTATGCCAAAAACGGCGCTGTAGGTTTTAATGCTTTTACAGCCAAAGATTACACTCAGTACGTGGTCAATCTTCCAGCGAATCGCATCGAGTTGTGGATGATGCTGGAGTCTGACCGGTTGGCCAACCCTGTGCTTCGCGAGTTTTATTCGGAACGGGATGTGGTCCTTGAAGAGCGCAGAAGGGGATATGAGATTCGTCCGACTGGTCGTCTCTTTGAGGCGTTCATGGCAGCAGCATTTATTGCGCATCCCTATAGACTTCCTACCATTGGCTGGAAATCTGATATCGAAAATCTGACGAAAACCGAGGTGGAAAGGTTTTTTCAGACCTATTATGTGCCCAATAATGCGGTGATTGCTATAGTAGGAGATATTGATCCTCCGGCGGTGCTGAGCATGTTAGAGCGCTATTTTGGCTCGATTCTGGCAGGACCTGTACCACCACCGGTAAAAACTGTGGAACCTCCACAGCAGGGCGAACGACGAATACAGGTTCTGTTTGACGCCAATCCGGAGATTCTCATCGGTTTTCATAAACCAGGGATCTGGGAGAGAGATGATTATGTGTTTGATGTCATCATTGATCTGCTTTCCTCAGGAAGAACCTCTCGGTTCTATCGAACACTGGTCCAGGAGAAGGGAGTGGCTCAATTTGCAGCAGCCTTTACAGCACCGGGATCCCGATACCCCAATCTCTTTATGATCCGAGCAGCACCACGCCAACCTTACACTGTTGAGCAACTGGAACAAGAGATTTATGCTGAGCTGGACCGGTTAAAAGAGGAGCCGGTGACTGAACGGGAGCTACAAAAGATTCTGAACCGACTCGATGCGCAGTTTGTACGGGGACTTGATTCTAACAGTGGACTGGCTAGACAGCTTTTAGCCTATGAAGCAACCGCTGGAACATGGCGCTATCTGCTAACCCTCCGTGAACAGATTGCCCAGGTTACCCCTGAAGACATTATGCGTGTAGCAAAGACCTATCTGGTGGAAAGCAATAGAACAGTGGCTATTTTACGAAGGGGAGAGTGAAAATGCGCACAAAACTCTACGGGACATTGATTGGGTGTTTGCTCTTCTTTCTGGGTAGTACCCAACTACTTCAAGCACAACTCCGATCCCATCTCCTTTCGTTGCAATTTCCTCCCCTGGTTTTCCAGCCGCCTGAAGCCGAACGAATAGTTCTGGACAATGGCCTGGTCCTGTATCTGCTGGAGGACCACTCCCTCCCGCTCTTTCACCTTCAGGCGCTGATAAAGACCGGCAGTATATACGATCCAGAAGAGAAGGTCGGTTTAGCCCGTCTCACCGGCCAGATGCTCCGGGACGGAGGAACGGAACGTATGGACAGCGAGACGCTCAATGAAGCTCTTGATTTTATCGCCGCCTCTCTGGAAACGAGTATTGGTCTGGAAGAGGGAAATGCTACCCTCTCCGTACTCAAAAAGGATATCGAGTATGGGTTAGAAATCTTTGCCGATGTGTTGCGAAGACCAGTTTTCGCTGAGAAGGAATTTCGAGTTGCTCAAAATCGTCTGCTGGAAGAGATACGCCGTGAAAATGATAATGCTGGGGAAATAGCGAGCCGTGAATTCCGGAAGCAGCTCTATGCTCAGGGACCGTATGGACGCTTTCCGACTCTAGAGACGGTTTCCCGTATCCAGCGGGAGGATCTGGTAGCTTTTCATGAACGGTATTTTGCTCCCAATCATCTAATCTTGGCTATCGCAGGAGATTTTCAGCGCGATATATTGCTCAAAAAGATACAAGACCTCTTTGCAGACTGGCAACCAAAGGAGGTGAGTTTTCCAACCTTTTCCCCCGTCAACCCCCCAGAAAGCCGGCAGGTGTATTATATTGAAAAAGATATCTCGCAGACTCAGATTCGCCTGGGACATTTTGGCATCCGTCGCACTAATCCGGATCTCTTTGCTCTCCGGGTGATGAACTATATTCTGGGGGGAGGTGGATTCTCGTCCCGCCTCTTCCGTGAAGTCCGTTCGGAACGTGGTCTGGCCTATAATGTGGGGAGTTTTTTTAGTGAATCGATCTATGTACCCGGGCCATTTCTCGCTTTTGCCGAAACCAAAGCGTCTACCACGTTTGAAGTGGTCTCCCTGATTACCCAGGCCATAGAGAGGATACGGACAGAGCCTGTCTCCGATGAGGAGCTTCAGACGGCTAAAGAAGCTCTCATCAATCGATTTGTGTTTGCTTTTGACTCAAGTGCAGAGGTCGTGATACGGCGTGCTCAAGTTGAATACGAAGGATTACCAGAAGATTATCTCGAGACCTATCGGGATAAGATTGCAGCGGTGACCAAAGCAGATGTGCTTCGCGTAGCCCAACAATATCTTCATCCGGATCGTCTTCTCCTTGTCCTGGTAGGTAACGAAGAGCAGTTTGATCAACCTCTGGAGACTTTTGGAGTGGTACAAAGAGTTACTCTTCCTGTGAATAACTGAGTGCACTATTGGGTGGCCAGATCTTCTAAAGGAACGATGATCACTTTCCCCGGGAGTTGCTGGGCAAAGGCCTTGGCCTCTTCTATATTCGCATAGGTCCCCATGCGCACCCGGTACCAGAGACCATCAGATAGTTCGCTTTCTACAATATAAGATTCGTGTCCAGATTTTTGCAGTTGAGCATGCAGTCTTTGAGCGCTCGCTTTATCACGAAAGGCTCCCACCTGCAGGGTATAGAGCAGGTCTTTGTCATCTTCCAGATCCCCTTCTCCCAAAGAGGAGTGCTGATCTAGAGAAGTTTGCTGCGCTACTCGGATATCCGATTGTTGTTTGATCATCTGGAATCCATACTCCAGCAACCGTTGCACGTCTCCCCAGAGATTCCGACTCTTCAGCACGACCACGATAAGGGTTTTTCCATTGCGGGTTGCAGTACCTACATAACAGTGACCAGCAGCCCGTGTGTATCCGGTCTTACCTGCTCCTGCTCCGGGAAACTGCCAGAGCAATTTATTATGATTGCGTAAATGCCGTCTTAATCCAGGTTTTCTATCCATCACATACGTCTTGGTACGAGCAATCTGAACAAACTGTGGGTTTTTGATCGCATGCTTCATCAAAAGTGCCAGATCCCATGCCGTCGAATAATGATTGAAAGCCGGAAGGCCACTGGCGTTGGCAAAACGAGTATTCTTGGCTCCTAGCTTGTGTGCCATCCTGGTCATCATCCAGGCAAACTGGCTTTCGCTACCCGCGACACTTTCGGCTAAGGCCACGCTGGCGTCGTTAGCCGATTTTAGCAGGGTAGCATAGAGCAGATCCTCAACTGAGATCGTTTCTCCCTTTTTGAGGTAGATTTTGGAAGCTGGAGTGGTGGCTGCTCGGGTACTGACTGTAACCTTCTCCTGCAAAGAAGCCTTTTCTAAGGTGAGCAAAGCAGTGATAATTTTGGTGGTGCTGGCCATAGGGAGGCGAAGGAAGGGACTTCGGGAGAAGTAGACTTTTTGTGTATGAGCATCGACTACCAGAGCGGCTTTAGCCGTGACCAGAGGAAGCGATCTGCTGGCGAGAGCCATGGAGCTGAAAGCCAGGAGGAAAAAACAGGCGAAGAGCAATTGGAGACGGAGTCGAAAATCTTGTTGCCCTTTCCAATAATAGAAAGCCTTATCCCGTGTGTGCCGCAAAAAAATACCGTTTCGAGAATAAACACTCATGATCCTCCCTCACTACCCCTTGATACGATGCAATGTTTACACTCTCTTTTAGATTCAGCTCTCTTATCAAAGAACATCCTAACAGAAACATTTTTCCTGTGTCAAGCATTTTTTCACATGAGAGAGAATGTTTTTGGTAGAATTATAGGATTAAGATTTCGGAAAGGTCCTTGCAAAAGGAGAACCAGTCAGAAAGTGAGGAGATGAGGCCTCTTGAGTCTTGTCAGACCAATTTAGATATAGGTATAGGTATCTTTCGCCCTGCTCTCACCAGCATCATTTGCCACCACCACATCGAGATTATCTAACTTTTCCCCAAGTTGCCTCCTGGGTGTAATACAGGTCAAAGTGTTATTATCGACAACGCGTACCAGAGCCTCAGTGCCGCCAATCTTCACTTTGGTCTTCAGCTCTACAAATTCCGCACCAGAGATAGTGACAGTTTGGCCTCCACTTCTTGGCCCGGTAGTCGGAGAAACCGAGGTGATGCTCACCGGCGTTATCGCCATGTTATACTGATTAAGGGTATAAGCGAACCGGTGCCATTCGCTGGGATGCATTGATTTCATCTTGGCAAGGAAGTCTGCAGTGGTTGGATCCTTCTTTCCCTTCAGGTCTTTTAAAGGATCCCAGATCATTCCTTTGAAACGCCTTTTGACGTCAGGATCCTTAATCCAAGGCGCTGTGACACTAACATCGCCATTTCGACTTTCTGATATGGGAGGACGCCCAGCAGATTGCACAACATAAGAATGATAAAATATTTCCCAGAGGCCGTTCGCAAAGGCTCCTTCCACGCTCTCACCCCTATTGATGGGCGGGGGACCTAACGGCCCCACCAGCTTGTCATTTGAATCATAAACATCGCGAACCGAATAAGGTGTACTACCATTCTCAAATATTCCTTCCATAAACTCCGCCCATCCTTCAATCAGCGCATGCGTTGGGTTGGATAATCGGCTGGTATAGTGAATGAGTTCAAGACGGCAAGACACAACAAAGTTCACGATTCCTATACCGGAAATACCCGCTTCCTTCCACATCACCTGATGACTCAGCTCATGAATGAGTGTGCCACGGTCCCAATGATGCTTGGAACCAATGTTTACCCGACCCACTGGCCAGGCAAATGCATTACCTGAACCAGAGGGACAAGTAGTGGAGAGTGTGAGATCACGAATTCCTGTCTAGGCACCGTCTGTGATATGAAAGAGGAAGGTGGATAGTTCACGCAGAATCTTCAGAAAGTAAAAGGCGACGTTGCGTTCTTGAATGCTAGCGCGGATTACCTCTGGACTGCTCTTCGTTCCAATGGAGGTTCGGTCAACGCTTTTAAAAATCTTGAGATCTGGATCAGTAGTAAACAGGCCAGCATCAGAAGTATTGGTTTTCCAGCCTCCGATATCCACCTTTGCTTTGGGCAAGTTAATGCTTGCATCCTCTATGTGGAAGAAAATGTGAAAGGAAATGTCATCACCTGGTGAGACATCAAAGACCACGCCATGCATCTCTCCATCGGCGTCAGTCCGGAACTCCTTGTCATCTATATTGACAATTCTTGAAGAATCGATATACCCGGGCATTCCCTTCGGGGCAATTTCATCGGGATGACCGGGCCTCTGGTAGGTCCATTTGATATGAAAATCCAGCCCAATGCGAAACACCAGAGGGGCGTTGACATCGCCTAACTGGGTGCCGGTAAAATCCTCATAATAACCAGCCTGCCCATCTTTCGTCTTCCATCCCTTCGTGGACCATTCATTTGGCAACGTATGTCCCGCTACAGTGTAGCTTTTCGTCTCAGCTAAGAAGAAGATATCTGGCTTTTCTCCGGCTTTCTTCGCCAGGTCAGCGGTTTCAAATTCGACACGCCCTTGTCCATCGGTCAGTTGCGTGTCGAGTTTTTTGTTGGGTAACACTGTATTATAATCCATCAAATGAATAGGCACTCCTCTGGGCAATGTCTCAAAGACACCAGTGGTTTCGTTATACACTTCGAATTGCACGTAGATTTTTCCTTTGGGGGGAACAGCCAGATCGGTCATGAGAAATCCTCCACTGATTTAGACAAGGGATGTTGTCTGACTACACTCACTATCGCGTTTGTTGCTCATTGCGCACTGCTCCACGCCTCAGTAGCAGTGATAAACTGAGAGCAAGTGACGACCTTGTTACCCTCTCTCATTCGTTTGACGGTGGCAGGTCTCCCCCCGTATATTGAACGATCTCTTTACGGGTGTTCTCCAAGAGCTTGATTTGATCTTTCATCACCATATCGTCTGAGACACCATCCGGCCAGAATAAGGCTAATGGACAGCCGTTATCTTCGAGGAACTTTAATCGATTGAGCGTGGTGTCCTTCAGTCCCTTATCGGTCAGTTGGCTCCATGATTTTCCAGTGGTACCAAGAGCAGAGGCAAACTCGCCAAGAAATGGGAATCCTATATTAGCGAAATTTGGGATCTTATCGTCGACCCAAGGCTTTGCATAATAATGGAATTGGGGCTTGGTGCCGGTGACAAAACCATTCTCTAAATCGTTGGGAGCACTGAGATCAGCGAGGCATCGGTGGCCCACCGTGGAGGCAAATCCCGCTTTCTCAATCATCTTAGTGGCCTCTAAAAGGAACACGTTCATCTCCGGTCTACCCACATTGGGTTTTTTGATACTGGCTGGGCTTGGCCACCACGGTCCCACCACCCAATAGGGCTCATTCATGACCTCCCAGGCGTAAATTTGAGCCTTGAAGTTTTGGGAAACCTTCAGTAAATCAGCCAATATCGTATTGAGGAAAGTACTACGCTTACTGACAATATTGATACAGTCCGCGCGTCCGCCCGATGCCAGCCCCCCTTTTTCCTCCCCTCTATCACCAGTAAATTCGAAGCTAATGAGTGAGGGGATGATCTGCATATTTGCCGCTTTGCATCGCTTCAGTAATTCCTCGAAGGTATACGCAAACCGCCGATCTGCCCTGGAAGGTGGTGTAAAATCCCAATTCCAAAAGTTCATATCCGGAGGAGGGTTTAGCGTATTACGTTTCTTCGGCGCCCCGCCGTAAACATACCCATTAGCGAGAAGCCAGAAGCGCACCACTTCGATCCCCATCCGCTTCAAATTGCGCAGATTTCGATCAATGTGGTTGAACAGGTCGGTAAGTGGAATGCTGGAAACCTTACCTTCCTCCTCGAGCTTCTGCTCAGCTTTCCAGCGCTCGGCATTCGTATAAATGTTTGGTCCGATATCGGCGCCACAATGGTTATAGGACCACGGGTAATTAAATCCAACTCGCACTTTCTTTGGGGGCACTGCTAAATCGGTCATGATCTCTAGCTCCTGTAGTCTTCTTAACATTTACTTTACAGTATTTGTTGTTTTTCCGAGATCATCCGCACAGCTTTGGTATACTCGTCTCAATAGTTCCATCTGGGTTTCACCAGGTTTAGCGAGATGACCGTAATCGCGCTGAAAAGCTTCGCGATTTACCGCCAGATCGCTATTGACGTAGCCCAGGTTGTTGAGCTTCTTTCTCGCTTCCTCTTCTTCACTCTGCTCATCAATATTTAGATACAGGTTCAGACTGAAAATCAGCATGGGAGCCTCACCAGGCTCTGGTTTATATCCCCATTTGATAAAGGAGGTAGTCGGAACCTCTATATCATGCAAAGTGACATAACCATCTCTGTCTGCTTTGTCAGAGATGGGCTTTCGGTTCTTTCGGTTACCAATAGTAATCTCATAGGGCGCTTCACCGATGGCTCGTCCAGATGGATCGTACAGGCGAATCTGGTATATTTTCAGAATCCGTTCACATGGAGAGCTGTTTGTCAAGCGATCATAGAAGCGACAGGCAAAGGTGTCTTGGGTCTTCTGATATTCTCGACGCTCCTCTGGAAGGTGGGTATTGCGACGCCTTTCACCATCGGACCAGAAGCGTTTTTTACACCCCGCTATCCCCTCCTTGGCGCGTGGACAGGGCCATTTTTCCGGGAGTACCTGACTCCCTGGTTGAAAGAGCAATACCATTACCCGCCGGTTCGACTTATTCTCCTCATCTCTCTTTGCTTTTTGTTCTGGCTGAGCATACCGCTGCTCCTCCTGCTTGGAAAACAACAGCACCGGGTTAAATTCCCCACACCCCTGATAGTCTCCTTTTCCATCGGGGTCTGTCCCCTGACCCAAAAAATCAGTCGCTTGCAATTTGAAAAGAACTGGCACGCCCTGGTCATCATGAACCGTGCAGAGGTGGTCCATATACGCATGGAAGAGAGCCTGGCGCGGTGTGCTACTGGGCAGACCCGTGGTTACCTGCATAGTCTGGAGCACCGGCGTCCCCCAATTATCTCCACCATAGGGCTGGGTATATAGCTCCTCCCAAAGCGTCGTGGTTCGGGTGAGTAACCCATAGATCGCTGCTGCTCGCCGACCACTCAGGTGCTTATTGTATTCATCCTCCCCCACCGGGTCTGTGTGTCCAAAAATCGAGAGTGGTGGATAGGATATCTGCTGCGTATACGGATCTATTCTTTTATGTCCTTCACGCAAGGTCCATAACTGTTGGATTTCTTTTGCTATTTCTGGTTTCACAAAAGAAGAATCGAACTCAAAGCGCAGATTCTCTACGCGCCAGCAGGCCAATGGAATAATCCCACCCCTGATCCGGTTGAATTCCTTGGCAGTTGCTGGACCTGCTAGCACAGCAGAGGATTCCAGAGGGGGATGACTGGCGGCAATCCCCCCTTCAGAAGCGCTCTGCATGACCGACTCTCTACTCATAGTTTTGCCCCCCTGTTTTACCGGACTTGAACGTTATCAAGCGAAAAGAGATTCCGTGTCTACTCCATCTGTCAGCACCCGTGAATCTCCTTCAATTTCGCTTGAGTTTGAGGCCCACAGATTCCATCCACGGTCAAACCATGGTCACACTGAAACTCTTCCACCGCAGAACGAAATTGCGCTTCGTTGATCGGTTGATCCAGTGTCCCAGCATTGTAACCAAGATTGTTGAGCCTGGCCACCTGGCCAGAGATTTCCTCTACCGGATCAAGATGTCCAATCTTTACCGGAATCACCAGATCATTTAAAGGAGTTTCTGGATCTTTAATGAGCAGAGCAGCCCTTTCCGCTCCGATCGGGATGCGTTGCTCGATCTGACCGTTATGATCAGTGGTCAGCGGAAAGACCGTGTTCTCCACCCGCAGTTCGCACGTAGCATTGGCAATGGGCTTTTCGTAGAGATCTTCCAGAATGAGCCGTAACATGAGTGGTGGTCTTTTGACTCGGAAACGATGTCGCTGCGTAGTAGCTCCTGCTATTTCTTTCGGTTCCTTGTCCGGGATATACAGTCGGTCTCCAGGGAAGAGTACATTAGGATTCTGTCGCTTCTGTCTTAAACCCTTATTCTCAGGATGATCCCAAATGTTCTGGTAATCAGTAAAACCATACTGCTGCCCAATTCGGGACAAATGTTCCCCCTGCTTAATAGTGTGATATTTGGCCATGGCGTGACCCCTCAGATTAGAGTGAGAGATAAATTATCCTTTTCCTTCCCTTGGCTCCACAGCCACGGTGGAAAGCGGCCCTTCACTGTCAAAAAGGTGTCCAGGTGGCCATAAATCCGACCGAGGAAACTACCTGGTGTCGCACCAAGAGGAAAAGGGGAGAAGGTTCTGTAAAAGGGTTAATTACCAGAAGGAGAGGAAGGACTCCATACGGAGAGATTCAAAATAGAGAAAACGGGAAGGAAGAAAGGAAAAAGTTATCATTATTTTTCTCGCCACTAAGGCTTCCTGGAATGCCCTATCATTTAAAATAGCTATTATATTGTTTGCGAGAGGAAATTGCAAGTGTTTTAAAGCGGATACTGGCCCAATTTCGTGTTCGAGTGAGGAGTCAGGGAAATGAGTCACCAGGTTCTAAGCGGTAAAGCTTGGGAGGAGAGCCCCTTTTCAGACCTATGTGCCGAACCTCTCTTCGATCTGGTTACTGGTGGTGAGAATCCCTCAAAAGAAAAGGAAGAAGAGGGTCTTCTTTTTCTTTGTTCCGATCTGGATGGCATCTGTAACGATTTGAGAGGGGAGTTCACATTTCTAAAAGCAAGGCGAGGAAAGAGGTTTCGCTGAATTATGGTGTGCCAGGCATACTGTTTCGCGGTTAATTTTCCCCGCTGACGGAGGGCCCGCATCTCTGCAGGATGCTCATGCATCTGGTGAAAAAGATTGACAAACTCCTCAGGATCGTTGGTTTGCAGCACAAGAGCATTCCAGCCATGTACGGCATAATCTTCCCCAGTACATCCGGTACAGGCGATCCCTCCAACCGCCATCGTCTCTAACCCCACCAGCCCAAATGGTTCATGACCACTATTGGCCAGGATGGCATCTGCTCCTCGAAACAGAACACTTTTGGCTTCTCCATCCAGATGAAAATTCAAATTTACGATATCACTCTCCTGGACTTTATCGAGACATTCCAGCAAGCCATACACTCCTCCCCGGGTACTTTTCCGGTCCGTGATTTGCAAACCGGTAGAGGAAGCCTTTGCGAATACCTCCTCCCCATGCGCTTCCATGCCCCCTCTAACAATGAGCAAAGGACGCCATCCCTGACGTTTGAGTTCTCCCACAATATCAACGGCCAGAAACCATCGTTTATCCGGGTCCCATCGTGCCACTTTGCCCAGCACAACGCGACCAGCCAGCCGATGACGAAACTCGACGACTGCGCTCCGCTTTGGAGACTGAAAAGCATACGCAGGGAGGCCGTTTGGAATAACGAGTGGATCTACACCCCATTCCCACATTCGATAGCGCATGTAACGGCTCACTGTGGTGATAATGGCTGCCTCTGTGAGGCGTTTCCAGTCAATACGTTCAAAACCGAAGGTATTATTTGCATTCCAAAACAGACAGACCCGCTGGCGCACTCTAGCGTTTCGAAGTAACCAGTCCAGATGGAGCACCGCATCTACAGTCTGCCACTCCTCGGCGAGAATGACCACCTGTCCATCTGTAGTTTTGAGATAGGGTGACAGTATTTCCTGAAACAAAAAGAGGGGCAAAGAGCGAGCAAAATCTGCCCGTTTCCCCTCTTCCCCATCATAAACTCCACAAGGATGAAAACGGCTGATCCACTGGCACCAGCGGTGGAGTTTTACTTGCTTCCAGGTGTCATGTCCAGGAAGGGCAGGGTCACCCACAAACCAGAGATGGGTTTCAAAGCCCGCACTGGCTAAGGCTTCAGTCAATCCGCTTACCCGGCTGGCCAACCCTCCAGCCTGCGCATAACTATCCGGCCCCTCAAAAGAGAGGATATGAAATTGAATCGGCTGTTCAGTCGGATCCATGAGCTTATACTCCCTCTGTCTCTTTTATGTTATCCGTAGTTTTATACACTTCGCTCTCTCGAAGTTTACTTCCAAAATCCCCTGTTTCTCTTGCCATCAAAGTTTGGCATATCCAAATACTTAAATTTTAAGTATATTAAATACCTATTCAATACATTATAGAATACCCAGATACTATAAAAATCTCCCTTGCGTGTCAAGCAGGAAAATAGGAGAAGGAAGAAATACCACCCTGGCTAGCGAATTTCTCCTCTCCTGGACTCCAATTTCCTAACGGATGTGGTATCATGTAGTATATTTTTCTTGTTCTTTTGCTCTACGCAATGCTCCTTATGGTTATACCAAAAGGATCCTGGTGCTTTGGAAACAAAATTTTGACCGGTCATGCCGAGTCCTTCGTTTTACTCAGAGCTTGTTCCTTCTTACTCAGGACAGGCTCTGAACAGCGCGAAGGGATAAACTCTGCGCAGCATCTCTTTGTAGCACTGCTGAGATCCTTCGCTCCGCTCAGGATGACAAGTCAAAATATATTTTACAGAGCACTAGTCCATTCGCAGAAAATTTGTGTATAAAGACCCCTTGAAGAAGCGCAGATTGCGCTCCTCCAGTCAATCTTTCTCTGCGAAGAATCTCCCGCGATTTTGCATGAGAAGCAAGAGGGTCCCCAAGGAGAGGAGAATAGTCATGCAGGTGAGACAAACAATTCCTCGAACCATAACCTATACATTCGCTGTATTCTTTCTCCTGTTTTGGTTAGAGGGAAGACGGGCTACCCCTGCTCATGCTGTAGAAGACTTTGTCGGTCCCTGTGAACCTGGACTGGTCGAACAGGAGGTGCCTCAACCATTTATTATTCTTGCTTCTTATCACCCTGTTGGCACAAGCATGAGCGGAGTAACTATCGAATGGCTTGGACACTCGAGCTTCTTGCTCATTTCCCCAGGAGGTATTCGCTTACTGACTGACCCGCACGGTTTTCACTCCTCTTCTGAATCACCAGATATCGTCACTGTAAGCAATCTCCATGTTACTCATAGCGGAACAGAACATGTTGCCGGCACCCCGCGGATCCTGTGGGGGATTACTCCAGAAAGAGAGTGGAATCGCATTGTTCTGACGGTCAAGGATGTTTCGCTCTTTAATGTTCCGAGCTATGCCAGTCGATCTGAACTCGAGAAGAGCCCCATCCAAAATAGTATTTTTGTCTTCCGTACTGGAGGACTCTGTGTTGTGCACCTGGGAAACCTCCGTCATCCTTTGCTCCCCAGCCAGCTTCAGCGTATTGGAAAGCCTGATATTGTCATGATTCCGGTGGATGGATACTGGACCATGAACCACACCGATGTATTGACGGTTATTGAACAACTGAAGCCAGCTTTTGTCATCCCCATGCATTTCGATTTTCCTCGCCACGTCGAGGCTTTTGTAGAGTTCATCGCTGATCGCTACCCGGTACGGCGGATTAAGGAACGCACTGTGTCCCTAAGTCGATCGCTTCTGCCTCTCTCCACAGAAGTTATCGTGTTTGGCGTAGATAGTTCTCCTTAGCCCGGATACTCTATGCAAGGTCTGATCAGTGATCATGCTGGCCTAAAGGTGAAAAACTCGCTTGGGAGAAGTGTTGCGGAGTTTAATCCGTAACGAAGCGCAGAGAAGTCTTTTCGGCATCCCGGAGCAAGGCACAGGGAAGTCTTTTCGGCATCCGTGAATGGGTATGTGCAAAAATGTGAGCAAATGATAAGCCCTAGAGTATATCCAAGAGAGATCTTTGGTATGGCCCAAGTTGATGAAGGAATAAGGGTGTCCTGGGAGTTGAAGGGACAACCCTTCGCTGTGCTTCGGGAGGCGAAGGGTTGTCCCTTCGACTCCTAGCGCAGGCACCTTCCCCAGGAGGTCTTCTGATAATGCACTCGAGGAGAGGAGCGGGGGGAGAATAATTTAACAGAGCGCAAGTTGGCACTCAAACTCAAGAGGAGAGGACGATGCGCATTGTTGTTTTTGGTACCGGCGGGGTGGGGGGCTATTTTGGTGGACGCTTAGCCCAGGCCGGAGAGGATGTAGTATTTATCGCACGGGGAGAGCATTTACGAGCCTTACGTACCCACGGATTACGGGTGGAAAGTCTGGAAGGAGATTTTGTCATTCATCCCGTTCAGGCCACAGATGACCCAGCCGAGGCCGGAACAGCCGATGTAGTGCTGGTGGGGGTGAAGACCTGGCAGATAGTTGAAGCAGCCCAGGCAATGTCACCTCTGATCGGTCCAGATACCATGGTACTTCCGCTGCAAAATGGAGTAGAAACTCCTGGCCAGTTAGCCGCTGTATTGGGGAAAGAGTATGTGCTCGGTGGGTTATGTGGAATTTTTAGTTTCCTTGTTGCACCAGGCCATATCCGACACGCCGGAATAACGCCTTTTGTAAAATTTGGTGAGTTAGATAATCAACTTACCCCTCGCGTGGAACGTTTAAGAGAGGCATTCGAACGCGCAGGTGTCACCGCAGAAGTTCCACCGGATATTCATGTAGCTTTGTGGATGAAATTTTTGTTTATTACTCCGCTGAGTGGGATAGGTGCCGTGACCCGAGCCCCGGTGGGCGTATGGCGCAGTATACCACACACCAGGCAAATGGCAGAGCAAGCCTTGCAGGAAATAGCGACCACAGCCCAGGCACGAGGAATTCGCTTGCCTTCAGAAGCAAGGTATACGACCATGCGGTTGATTGATAGTCTGACACCCGCTACCACTTCCTCTATGCAACGGGATATCATGGCCGGGCGTCCCTCTGAACTCGACGCGCAAGTGGGGGCAGTAGTGCGACTTGGAAACGATGCAGGGGTAGAGACCCCTGTCCATGCCTTTCTCTATGCCAGCCTGTTACCACTGGAACTTCAGGCCAGAGGAGAGGTCAAGTTTCCGATCTGAATGACCCACATCTTTGCTTCTCATGCACTCATCGCCACAACTGCTCTTCTCCCATGCTGAACCCTTCGCTCTGCTCAGGATAAACTACCAGAGCAAACCAAAAGCGGCCTCTCTGCATCTTTGAGCAAAGCCAAGAGCTCAGCCTGGAACTTATTTGTGAAAAGTCTATCTGAGGATTAAGAGCCACAGCAGAAAGAACCCCAAAACTTTTTGCCCTTTTCGATCCTCGATCCGCGGACTTTTCTATGCCTGATTATAGCGTTTGTAAATCTCAGCAATCGTATTGTGGCATTCCTCTAGAGCCTTTTCCGCTTCCCAATTTTCCACTAATACCCGCTGCATCATCTTGGGAATCACATGGGTATTCAACACTTCACCAGCAGCCGGCGTGGGTGTGCCAGCATAACTCACCGGTACGCCTGTCTCGGCCATCTTGATAAAGTGTTTGAACTTGGGTTGGCTTTGCCAGAACTCGGTTTCAAAGAGCCGTTTGTAAATCGGTACCCATCGTCCACCGGTACTCTCGATAATCTTATTATAATTGTCAGGCTGCATAAAGTACTCGATCAGCCCTTTGGCCAGTTCCGGGTACGGAGTCTGTTTAAATACCCCATACGACCAGGTATCAATCTGGTTGATAGAGCCTGCTGGACCGGCTGGGACAGGCATTAAGGCCGTGACTTTCTCTAGATGGGGGAGTTTGGTATGCAGATACGCATAGATACTCGTGGGATTCATGACAAAAGCCACTTGCTCCGATTGATAAGCTTTATTGTTTCCAGAGTTGTCCCAGGAGAGAGTGCCTTTGGGAATAATCTCATGCTTTTTAAACATGTCTTCGATAAATTTTACCCCGGCCAGATTCTCCTTGGAGTTCATGACCACGGTCTTATTATCCTTTTCTACCATCTTGCCCCCAAAGCACCAGAGGACATTCATAATGTTATCTGTGGCATCTTCGACCAGGCCAAGACACATCCCTAAGGCATAGAGGCGCGGTTTCTTTTGAATCTTCTTGGAAGTTTCCACAAACTCATCCCAGGTTTTGGGGTAATCGAGGCCTTTTTCTTCCAGGAGATCCATACGTGCATGCACGGGCCAGGGATTAATCGCCAGGGGAACACCATACGCTTTCCCTTCGTGGGATATCGCGTCGATACTCGCTTCAAAGATTCCTTTAGGCTCTCTCTTCATTTTTTCGACAATATCCGTGACCTCGAGGAGATGCCCCCCTGCTCGATAGAACTGGACATTGGACTCATAGAGCCGACAGGCATCCGGAGGATTCCCAGCCTCCAGAGCGGCTGCGATTTTCGCTTTAAAATCTCCTCCCCCCACTACAATAAAATCGACCTCACTCTCCTTCACTCCAGCCATTTTGGCAAACTCAAAAACCTGTTCCTTCTGCAGTTCATCCGCCAGAGGGGTAAAGTTGGGGAGATGCCAGTACACAATCTTTTTGTCACGAGCAGCGAGTGCGCTCTTGATAGGGCGCCAGGGAAACAGGGTTACTGCTGCTCCAAGCACCGTTCCTTTGAGTATTTGTCTACGGGTAAGATTTCTCTGGATCATAAAATATACCTCCTTTGTCCTTAGCCTTTCACTGCTCCTAAAGTTAAGCCTTTGACTACCCAGCGTTGGAACACCAGGTAGATAAAGATGGGAGGCAGCGAACTGAGAAAAGTCGCTGCCATAATCGGTCCCCAGAAAAACACGTCTTCAATGATAAAATTGGACAAACCAGCAGTCAGAGGACGAGCCGTATTGGTATTGGTAAAGACAATCGCATACAAAAACTCGTTCCAGGAGAGGGTAAAAGAGAAAAAAGTGACCACGGCTAGCGCAGGTAACGAAACCGGAATCACAATTCGGATCAGAGCTCCCAGGCGGGTACACCCATCGACTAAAGCCGCCTCCTCTAATTCGAGAGGCACCGATTTAAAATACCCCAGCAAGAGCCAGGTACAGAAGGGGACAGCAAAACTGAGATAAGCCAGAATCAAGCCGAGATGTGTATCGATCAGCCCAAATTCACTAAACAGATAAAAGAGGGGGATAAAGAGGAGGGAGGAAGGAACCAGATAGGTAAAAACCAAGCCGCGAGCAATGATAGTCCGGCCCGGAAACTGTAAGCGAGCAATCGCATACGCCCCCAGGGCTCCAAAGGTGAGGGCGCAGAGGGTTACCGAAGAGGAAATGATGACACTATTTCGCAGATAAATAGGATAAGGGGTATCCGTAAAGAGATGTTTATAGCTGCGGAGGGTAGGCTGGTGGGGAAAAAGGGTATTGGCCGAACCATAGATTTCTCGTTCTGGTTTGAGGGACGTGGCAATCATCCAGTAAAAGGGGAGGGCAGTCCAGAGCATCAGGAGTACCAGGATAAAATTACTAATCCGCTTGACTGTCCGTCTGGATTTCTTGAGGGAAGTGGCCATCGCATTACTCCTCGTCTTGTCTGAGCATCCGTCGCGTTAGCAGAATAATAAAGATGACTAACAAAGGGAAAAAGACCAGCGATATACTCGCCCCATAACCGAGGCGACGTGCTCCCATGGCCTGGAGAAACGCCAGATTTGGAAAAATCTGGGTGGCATCGGCTGGCCCGCCATTGGTCAAAATGTAAACGATCTGGAGATTACTCGAGGTCCAGATCGTAGAGAGCATAATGGTCACCGTAATCACATTTTTGAGACGAGGAAGGGTGATGTAGAAGAATTGCTGGATCACTGAGGCTCCATCGATTTCCGCTGCTTCATACAGTTCCACAGGAATAGACTGCAGCCCGGCCAGAAAGGTCATCGTATAGAATGGCGTCCCCTGCCAGACTACCACCGCAATAACCGAAGCCATCGCCATGTGCGGATCAGAGAGCCAGTAAATAAAGTCGTCCATCAGGACATAATTCTCAAGGAAAGAACTGCCTATAGCGGCCCCGAACACATTGATCTGTTCACTTAGCGTTACCAGAAAATTATTCAGAAATCCACTCATATCCTCCCAGTAGATCCATTTCCAGTTCAGAGCGGAAACAACCGTAGGAATGGCCCAGGGGAGAAAAAGGAAGGTGCGAAAGAAATGATTTCCCCATCGCTCCTGATTCAAGATAAGAGCCATGGTAAGGCCCATCAGGGCTTTGAGCAACACTCCGATTCCAGTATAGACAAAGGTGTTGCGTACCGTTTTCCAGAACACGTTGTTTTGGAAGAGTTCTACATAATTTCCCAACCCAATAAAGCTTCCCGGCTGCCCAATCATCTTATCCTGCAGACTGAGTAAGATCGCACTGATAAAAGGATAGGCCACCAATCCAAAGATGACCAAAAGTACTGGAGTAATAAAAACAAGAGCGAGATTTCGTTCTTTGGCCAGAAACTTACTCACCGCTCCTTCATGGATGGTGGGAAAGGACTCTGCTACAGCTACAGTAGCTTTTGAAGAAGACGATTTGGCCACCTTAGTATCCTCCACACTCTATAGGTCCGATCAGGAGAATAACGTAGGGGTAAAAAAGATAACTTAATAGTCTGCGCTACAGTATCAGAATAGGAAAATAGAGTCAAGAAAAATATCTTCGCTCTTGACATCTTTTCCCCTCTTCGGTAACCTTGCCTTAGAGGGAGGAAAATGGGCTTCTCTATCAACACTAGCCGAACCAGGCTATATGGAGGATTATTATGGGAACGCTCAAAGAAAAGCTCAGTCAAACTATTCCTCGTCTACAAGAAGAGGTGAGACAGCTTGTAAAAGAGTATGGAAAAAGTGTTATTTCAGAAGTAACGGTCGAACAGGCGTATGGTGGAATGCGTGGAGTCAAGGCACTGGTTTGTGATACTTCTTCCGTAGATTTGCATGAAGGGCTATTCATCCGGGGGCACCACATCAGCACTTTGACAAATAAACTTCCGGAAGAGATTTTGTATCTGTTGTTAACCGGTGAATTTCCCGATGCCAATGCCTTGCAAGATTTAACCACAGACCTCCAAAAACGGGCGAGGGTGCCGGACTATGTGTGGGACGTGCTGCGTGCTATGCCTCCAGATTCGCATCCCATGACCATGTTTAGCACGGCGATCCTGCTCATGGAAAAAGAGTCGCTCTTTAAAAGGCGATACAACGAAGGGCTACGCAAGGAAGAATACTGGCAAGCGACTCTTGAGGATGCACTCGATTTGGTGGCCCGGGCTCCGGTAGTGGCCGCCGCTACTTACCGGATACGGTATCAAAAGGGAGAGATTATTCCACCCAATCCTGCCCTTGATCTGGGGGCAAACCTGGCGTATATGCTCGGTCTTCCTGATCCAAAAGGAGAGTTTGCTAATCTGATGCGACTCTATCTGGTCATCTACAGCGATCATGAAAGTGGTAATGTGAGTGCTCATACCACCCAGACGGTTGCTTCGGCTCTCTCTAATCTCTACCTGGCCGTCTCGGCAGGTATAAATGGCCTTGCTGGCCCCTTGCATGGGCTCGCTATGGAAGAGTGCTTACGCTGGATCTTGATGGTAAAGGAGAAGTTTGGTGGAGTGCCCAGCGATGACCAGTTCCGGGAATTTGTCTGGTCGGTACTGGAAAGTGGCAAAGTGATTCCCGGTTATGGGCATGCGGTCCTCCGGAAGACCGATCCTCGCTTCAATGCCGTCATAGCGTTTGGGAACCGAGTCTGCCCTGATGATGAAGTGTTCCAGCTTGTCGAGAAGACCTTTCATATCGTGCCACCGATCCTGCAAGAGCAGGGAAAGGCCAGAGATCCATGGCCGAATGTGGACGCCTCCACCGGCTCTTTGCTCTGGCATTTTGGGATGAAAGAACTCGAGTATTATACCGTAATCTTTGGCGTAGCCAGAGTGCTTGGTATCAGCAGTCAAACTGTCATGGCCCGCGCGATTGGGGCTCCTATTGTCCGACCCAAGTCGGTGACCACACAGTGGATTAAAGAAACGGTGACCAAGCAAAAAGCGGTAAGTGCCTGATATTAATGAGAATGGGCTAGGTTGAGGCCTGTCCTGAGCACAAGCGCGTGAACTCGAGGAAGTGTCTTCCTGGGAAAATGGACTTTGAACTGAGGAGGCTGTGCAGGCCAATTTATGAGCGAGCAGATTGATACGACTATTGCGGCACATCAGGATGAACTGTTCGCGCTGGTCAAGCGACTTATTGCTTTTCCCACCGAAAGTCCACCGGCACGGAATACGACAGCAGCTCAGAGCTGGGTAGCTCAATACCTGCGAGATCTTGGTTTTCGTATCGATCAATGGGAAGTAGCTCCAGGGGACCCTAACGTGGTAGGAGTACTTCCCGGATCAGATCCAGAGCATTATGCCTCTCTCCTGGTGAATGCCCATATCGATGTGGCGCATGTCGGAGACCCGAAAGGGTGGAGACATCCTCCCTTTGAGCCGATTATGGAAAACAATCGCATTTATGGCCGGGGAGCTTCGGACATGAAGGGAGGGTTGGGGGCAGCGCTCTTTGCCATAGCGGTGCTGCGCCGACTCGGGATAGAGCTGAAAGGGGACCTGCTCTTCGAATCGGTTATCGGAGAGGAAATGGGGGAGGCGGGCACAAAGGCCTGTGCCGAACGAGGATACAGAGCAGACTTTGCGGTGTGCGCAGATAGCTCAAATCTGGAACTCCAGGGACAAGGTGGGGTGATCACCGGATGGATCACTATTGAAAGCCCCCAGACTTTTCATGACGCCATGCGGGCCCGGATGATTCACGCCGGGGGAGGAATCTTTGGAGCCAGTGCCATTGAGAAAATGGTAAAGATTATCAACGGTCTCCAGGATCTGGAACGCCATTGGGCAGTGACCAAAAGCTATCCAGGGTTTCCGGCCGGAACCACCACCATTAATCCGGCCGTCATTGAAGGGGGGCGACACCCAGCTTTTGTAGCTGATCGGTGTGCCCTCTGGTGTACTGTCCATTTCTACCCGGATCAGACCTATGATGAGGTTATCACAGAGGTGGAGACCCATATCCGGCAGGTTGCCGCGGCAGACCCCTGGTTGCGGGCCCATCCTCCCACTTTCCGCTGGGGTGGTCGCTCCATGCTCTGGGATCAAGGAGAGATCTTTCCCGCGTTAGCCATTGATCCAGCGCATCCAGCTATGCGTCTGCTCGCGGAAACACATACAGCAGTACGTGGTCAGCCTCCCCAGATCGGTATGTCCCCGACAGTCACGGATGGAGGATGGCTGGGGTGGGCAGGAATCCCAGCTGTGATTTACGGTCCAGGCTCACTCCAGGAAGCGCATGCTATCGATGAGAGTGTTTCGGCTGACGACCTGCTGTTCTATAGCGAAGTCCTGGCACGCTTTATTGCCAGATGGTGTAACACTCCGCGGTAAGGGTTGTTCAAAAACCAGAGCAAAAACCTTCCAGAAAATTCCATGGAATACGATACTGCTTCGTGGTGTCGTACATGAGAGGAAGAATCCTCTCAGTCTCTCTCCTCTCTGACGCCGCACGTCACGACGCTGGGGAAGCAAAAGGGAGTGGGGCCATGTGAGCCACCGTCGCTTATTGGCTGCTTACCAGGCGACAGAGGCCGTGCTGATCCAGCCGTATTTTCTGACCCTGTTAGCTGAAGTCTATGCAACGGTGAGGCAAGTGAAGGTTTTGATACCGCTGACCTCCAGGACGCCAAGGCCTTGCTCGATGTACTCTTAAGCCCAACATAACATTATATAAATAAATCCCTCACCGGTATCGCCCACCCCCGCACCACCTCCCCACCGTCCAGGATATCGTTCTCAGTCAAGCGGATGATACGACCCTCTACATCATGAACAGTGATCGTGTGGTTACGCGGATTCACCACAACGACCATCCGCGTTCCAAAGCTTAACCACTCTCTAACCTTTTCATCAACGTCTGTATAAGGGTCATTGGGGGAAATGATCTCAAAAGCTACATCTGGTGGACCGGGAAAGTATCCCGGTGGTTTTCCCAGTTGCTGAATGCGCTCTTGCCGCACAAAAGCAGCATCCGGCGCTCGAACGGTATCCGGATCACGGGCGAGTTGAAAACCGACCTCTGTTACAACCATACCGAGATGGTTTGCCAAAACATGCTGGCCAAGCAGAATAATCACCTTAGAGACAATTCCCCCATGCTCAAAACCCGGTGGTGTCATTTTTATCAATTCTCCTCTGACCAGTTCGTACCGAAATCCATCATCCGGTAGCCTGAGCAGCTCCTCTGCGGTCATGAGCTGAGTAGGAGTTATAGCCATAGATCTTTCACCTGCCTTTCTGTGTCAATCGGTTCCTTTTATTTGCCAGCCTTCAAGAATATCGAATTTCGTTTGCTCTGGTTCTAAGGTAGCAATGAGCCATTTGCAAAGTCAAGTATTGACCCTAGACTTTTCCCCTAGGGCACGTTCAGTTGCCCCTCGGATGCGGTGGCAAGCAGACAGTGAGCTTGCATCTTAACCTGCTCTCCTATTAGGGTACTCCTCTTTTCCCTTACTCCCACCCTCACGACTGAACAGAAGGTCAGAAAAAAAAGCAGAAAGCAGAAATTTGAAACTCTCCATGCATTTCATAGGGGAAGGAGATGCTAACTCCACAATGAGGTCTGACTTTGTGATCAAGGCGGGACTGCAGAACCAAAGGAGTTACGGAAAGAATAGGCCTGAAGCATATGTGTCTTTTCTAGGGAATTCTGTTTGAAATTACCATCATAGAAAGTCAGATCAAGGAATCCGAGATCAGATGTGTCGAAGAAGTAAAAGTGATCGCATCAGGTGCTCGATTTCGGCATACCTATATCCTCAGGCGTGTAGATGATCTGAAGATTCTGCTCAGTTTCGGCTTACAACAGATTGACGGCCCCCAATTGTCCCAAGAAATGAGTAGTAAGATGTTGATGGTTTTCAAAAGGAACTTCGAGACCCTCAAACAGCTTTGTGAAAATTGAATACCACTGATGAATAAGGTAACCAAAGTGAGGGACGCATCGCCTCGCGTCCCTCTCGACTATGCTGTTAGTATTCATGAAGCGATGCTTCACCACCTCCTATGGAAAATGAGGCGACACACTAACAATGCTCTTTCTTAGTCCTCAATCCTTAGCCCTTACTTTCATAGCAGACATGCACAGAGTTGGATACCTCTGCCCGATAAACTCAGGCTATTCTCATGCCTTATCAAGCCAGACAGTGTGCAAGTTCACCAGATCAGCCGGAATCGGTTGGAATCCCTTGACATATTTGGCCATGATTTTGTGCTCGTTCACATGAGCAATGAAGACAGCCGGGCACTCTTCTACCAGAATAGCTACCGCTTTATCATAGGCCTCTTTGCGAGTCTTGACATCCATGGTACTGCGGGCGATTTCCACCTGCCGATCATACTCTGCATTGCTCCACCGGCCGTCATTCCATTTTTCTCCGGTATGAAATTGGGGATAAATGGTCTCATCCGGATCAAGGTCCGCCCACGGCGTGGTAAGAACCATGTGATGCTCCGCATTGAGCCATTTCTGACGCCAGGTAGCATCTTCAAACATCTTAATCTCTACTTTAATACCGATTTTATCCAGGTGAGCCTGGATGATTTGGGCGATGCGCGGCTGGATACCTGCTGGATTGGCGATGTACTCTACACCAGTAGCTCCCTGTGGATACTTCGATTCCTTCATTAAGGCCTTAGCCTTCTCCAAATCGTAGTACTGGCCGTTTGTGCCCGATTCAAACTCTGGGTCGTAATAATCACTCATGGGAGGAGAAATAGGCCCATGGGCTACAATCGCCTCTCCAAAAAAGACCTGCTGGATAATCTCCTCACGGTTTATAGCAAAAGAGACCGCTTGGCGTACCTTTTTGTCGTCAAATGGAGGGCGGGTCACGTTCAGGCCGAGACGGACATAATTGCCTCCAGTCAGCGTGTACACCGTCAGATTTGGATTGGCGCGGAGGGTACTCACAAACTGGTATGGAGCGCCGTTGTACCCATCTACTTCGCCAGTCGTGAGGGCCGCCAGAGCTGTAGAGGGTTCTGGTACGATTTTAATAATCACTTTATCCAGATAGGGGAGACGGTTACCGTCGGCATCGCTTTCCCAGTATTCCGGATTGCGCTCCAGGATGATACGGTCATTCTCGATCCACTCTACAAATTTGAAAGGACCAGTACCAATAGCTGCTCTCCGGCCATAATCTGCTCCGGCAGCTTCTACGGCCCGCTGGTTGAGGATAGTGCCAGCCCGGCCCGTAGAACCGGTTTGCGCTACAGTCATAAACGGATCGGGTTTATTGAGGAGCAGGCGAATAGTATAATCGTCGATGATCTCAATGGACTTCATTTGTCCCATCTTCCAATAATGAATGGGGCTGATCTCGCGGTTGGCGACCCGTTCCCAGGACCACTTTACATCTTTGGCCGTGAAATCATCCCCATTGTGGAACTTGATACCCTTACGGAGATGGAAGACATGATCCGTATCGGATCGGATCTCCCACTCTTTTGCCAATTCAGGTTCAAAACGGACCTTTTTCCCATCATAGGTGATCCGTAATATGCCGTTATAAATATTGTTGTGCACCTGCACCGCGGTGAGATACGTGGTTTTGTGCGGGTCAAGAATATCCACATTCCCCCGCCAGGCGAGTTGAATGGTGCCACCATACTTGGGCTTTTCGGCGAACGCACTCCCAGGAGCACTTAGCGAAAGCAGACTCCCAGCGGTAAGGCCCAGTCCTCCATATCCTAGAGCTTGCAAGAAAGTCCGGCGATTGACTGGATTTTGCAACCAGGTATTTGCTACTTGAAAGCCATCTTTACTCCGCATAACATTCCTCCTCTCTACAACTTTTGTTAGGACTAAAATCGGAGAAAGCCTTTGTACACCGTTAGCTTTCATCCTCTAAAACCCTTATGCCAGAGCCCCCTATTTTCCCCAAACTTTCACCTCTTAGTCATAGAGATGACAAGCCACCTGGTGTTGAGACTCCACCACCTGCAGGGCTGGTCTTTCGGTAAGACAACGCTCCATCCTTTTCGAACACCGGCTATAAAATCGGCAACCTGCTGGGAGATTGACCGGATTGGGCGATTCACCCTCTAAAAGTAAGGCAGGATCATCAAAGATAGAAGCACTTCCATCGCCGATTCGGGGAATAGCGGAAAGCAGAGCCTGTGTGTACGGGTGTAAAGGATGAGCAAAGAGAGAGCCCGTAGGCCCAATCTCCACTATTTCTCCGAGATACATTACCGCTACGCGATGACAGAGGTAGCGTACCACTGCTAGATCATGTGAAATAAAGAGATAAGTCAGATTCAGCTCTTCGCGCAACTCCACTAATAAGTTGAGGATCTGTGAACGGACAGATACATCGAGAGCAGAGACCGCTTCATCGGCTACCACCAGCCGTGGATTGACCGCGAGGGCTCGTGCAATGCCTACGCGTTGTTTCTGACCCCCGCTGAGTTCGTGTGGATAGCGCTCCCCATGCTCTGGACGGAGTCCGACCATATGGAGAAGGGTATTGACCCGATCAAGAATTTCATCCTTGGACACTATCTGATGTACACGCAGGGGTTCACTAATGATCTGCTTTACCGTCATCCGGGGATTGAGAGAGGAATAGGGATCTTGGAAGACAATCTGGGCTTTCCGGCGGAACTGCAAGAGTTCTTCACTGGAGAGTACAGTAATGTCTTTTCCTTCGAAATAGAGACGGCCTGAGGTGGGTTCAATTGCTTTCAGGATCAAGCGGCCGGTTGTAGATTTTCCACACCCACTCTCTCCTACGAGACCGAGAGTTTCCCCCTCCTGAATTGTGAAATTGATGCCATCGACGGCCTTGAGCAGCAACGGTTCGTGCCCGGGTAAAAACCGGGCTAACATTCCTACTGAGAGGGGAAAATATTTACAGAGATCTTTTACTTTGAGAATAGGTTCGGTACTCATCGCCCTCTGGGCTCCTTCTCCACTTTATGACAGGCTACCCAATGCTGAGGATTTATCAAACGCAATTGGGGTTCCTGCACAATACACTCCTCATCTCCAAGTGAACAACGCGGGTGAAAACGACAACCCGAAGGAATATCCCTTAGGCCGGGCATCATACCGGGAATCGATCCTAAACGTTCCGCCTGTTGTTCGATCTGGGGAATCGACTCGATCAGTCCACGCGTATAGGGATGAGCGGGAGCATGAAAAATGGTGGAAATAGCAGCTTCTTCGACGATCTTTCCTGCATACATTACGATCACCCGGTGACACATTTGCGAGATAATCCCCAGATCGTGGGAGACTAAGAGGACGGCTGTATTCGTTTCCACAGCCAGGCGTCGGATCAAGGAAAGAATTTGAGCCTGGATGGTAACATCGAGTGCGGTGGTAGGTTCATCGGCAATTAAAAGCGAAGGAGCGCAGGAAATCCCCATTCCGATCATTACGCGCTGAGACATTCCTCCACTGAACTGATGAGGATAATCTTTTACCCGGTTTTCTGCCGATGGGATTCCCACTCGCTGCATGATGGAGAGTACTTTCTTCCTCAGCAAGGCTTTCTTTTCCGAAAGATGCAAGGTCATGGCTTCGAGAAGCTGATCACCGATTCGAAACACCGGATTCAGGGAAGAGATAGGGTTCTGAAAGATCATAGCAATCTCCTTCCCCCGAATTTTGGCTAATTGTGATTCCTTTAAAGCCAACAGATTGGTCCCTTTATAGAGAATTTCACCAGAGATTTTGCCTGGCGGGCACCGGATCAACCGTAAGATTGCCTCGGAAGTCAAACTTTTTCCTGCCCCTGACTCCCCGACTAATCCCACGATTTCCCCACGATAAATACTAAAGCTAATGTTATCTACAGCCCGTACTTTTCCGTTATCGCTTTGAAAATCGATACACAGGTTTTTTACCTCGAGGAGTTTTTCTTTTCCCTGTGGACCTTGTCGCATAAATCTTTTCTCTATCACCGGAGGATGTCTGTGTATAATTTTACATTCGCAAGCGTGGATCTAAAGTATCACGTAACCCATCACCGAACAGATTTAGACCAATCACCGTAATCATCAAGGCAATGCCGGGAAAGGTCGAGATGTGCGGTGCAATGATAATAAAATTTCTCCCTTCACTGATCATCGATCCCCACACTGGGGTGGGGGGAGGAGGTCCCAAACCCAAGAAACTTAGTCCTGCCTCTGTAATAATGGCTGCAGAGACCCGCAAGGCTCCTTGGACAATAATTGGGGCCAGTACATTCGGAAGAATGTGACGAAAAATGATCTGGAGATTGCTTACACCGGTCAACCGGGCAGCCTCTATATACGTTTCTTCTTTTACCGCCAATACATCTCCACGAGTCACCCGGGCAAAGGGGGCAATAAAACCGACGGCAACGGCGAGGATCACATTATGTACGCCCAAGCCCATGATAGCCATCAGTGCGATAGCCAGGATCAACGTCGGAAAGGCAAAAAGACCATCCATGACCCGCATGATAATCGTATCGATAATCCCCCCATAATAACCGGAAATGAGGCCCAAAGTCACTCCAATAACCATGGACAAGGCTACGGCAAGCACGCCAACTACCAGGGCGATTCTCGCTCCGTACATAATCCGACTGAGAATATCTCGCCCAAAGCTATCTGTCCCTAGCCAGTGTTTAGCTGATGGTCCTTGCATAGCCTCGATATAGTTCTGCTCGAGTGGATCAAAAGGAGCGAGCAGTGGAGCAAAAATAGCGGTAAAAATCATCAGGAGAAAAATGCAGAGGCCAAAGACAGCACCTTTATTGCGGACAAAGCGTCGCCACAGAATAAGGCTTCTCTCCCAGCGCAGGGAGTGTTTTGGGCTTGAGGTTTCCACTACTTCTGCCGTATTTGAAGAGGTTAACATAGCTCACCTGTCGAGGATAAGAAGGTAGTTAATAGCGGATTTTGGGATTTAAAAACGCATATGTGATATCCACTAACAAGTTGATGGCAATCACAAACACGACTCCAATCAATACAGCTCCCTGGACTACATGGTATTCGCGATTAAAGATCGCCGTGACCGTTAAGCGACCCATACCCGGGATAGTAAAGACGGTCTCCGTCAGAACCGCCCCTCCCAGCAATGTACCAAATTGCAGTCCAATAACCGTTACCACCGGAATCAGCGCATTACGCAGGGCATGCTTGTACACGAGGGGAATTCGTCTCACCCCTTTGGCGGTTGCTGCCTTGATATAGTCTTGCTCCAGCACTTCAAGAAGACTGGATCGGGTGATCCGGGCGACGAGACCAGCAAAGAAAGTGCCCAAGGTGATAGAAGGAAGGGTAAGCCGCCAGAGTCCTTCTCCCAGGTGCTCCCATGGATGCACATAGCCCATAGTGGGGAACCAGCGTAATTGCACGGCAAAGATCCAGATCAGGAGAATTCCCTTCCAAAAACTCGGCATAGAATATCCGATGATAGCAAAGCCCATGGAGAAATAATCGAGTGGGGAATCCCGTTTTACCGCTGCCAGAACACCTGAAGGAAGCGCGATGAGCAAACCGACGATCAGGGTACCAATCACGAGGGAAAGAGTGGGCAAGAAGGCTTCGTAGAGAAGGGTACTCACCGGTCTCCGATTGATATACGAATACCCAAAGTCGCCCGCAAAGATGTTGCGTATCCAGATCAGATACTGTACAGGAATAGGTTTATCAAGACCGAGTTGAACTCTTAGGCGTTCGTAGGCGTCTGGAGAATACTCTTCTCCTAACATCACCAGAGCTGGATCGCCAGGAATCAGCCGCATCATGGAGAAGACGAAAATAGAAACAATAAAGAGCACCACTATAGATTGCCCTATCCGGCGCAGGATAAATCGATACATGTCACCCTCTCCATTTTCTTATGGCGGCTTATACCAATCTGCTATTCTGTTCCACCTTGCCCTCAGGTCACTTCGAAAGGAGAACGAAGCGTCTCTCGCAATGAAAAGCATTTGAATACTTCACTGCGCCTAACCCACTATGCTGGTTTATAATAGCGAATAGCCTTCTGCCAGTGCTGCCTACTATATACATCCAGGAGTATCCTGTCAACCTAAATATTTATGACTAGACTAAAATTCCACCATAAAGAGATATTATGCCCGTACCATACCGCGGGTTAGTAGTAGGGTGGGCTTGGCCCACCCTACCCCTGGCTTTTGTGAAAAATGCTTGGTCATACTTACTTATATCATAGATACATCTATTTCCTCGGTGATTATTCCAGACCGGATAAAAATGCTGAATCCAGGACCATTTAAAGAAGAGGAAAAAACGGAAAGTGCATTTTTCCAAAAATGGGAAAGCAAAATACAGGGAGACACACAAAGTGCTAGAGGGAGGGAGATGTTAATGACTTGTTAGGATGCAACTTGTAGCGAAGAAAACTCTTCCTGTCCTGCTGAACGCAATGAAGAATCCTGTATTCTATAGCAGGTCATAAGAGATGCGTATGCTCAGCATGATAAAGAGGTCATTTTCTTTGCTATCGAAGGTAGCAAAGCAGGTATGCTAAGATAAGAGAAAGTGTAGTCAGGCCCCTACCTCTAAATCTTCTCCTTCCATAGCTCGGATCCGGTCTTTGATCTTCACAGGTAAAGGAGCTGACTTGCCGGTGGATCGATCGGTATTCACCATCACCGCTTTCCCTTCAGCGATACAGGTGGAGCTCTCCTCATTGTAAATCGAGTACTGCAAACGAAAACTCGAGCGTTTAATCATGGTAATCTTCGTATAAACTGTAAGTCGATCATAGAAGGAAGCAGAGGCGCGATACTGGCAATCTATTTCGACCACCACTGTATCCTGTTCTATTTTACGGACCTCCTCGTCACTCAATCCAATAGCCTTCCAGTAGGCACACCGCCCACGGTCAAAAAATCGGAGGTAATTCGGATAATACACTACTCCCTGTGCATCGGTATCAGCAAATTCCACCCGAAAAGTGGTGGAAACACGAAAGCCTTGGATGGGAATACTCACACCTTACTGACTCCTTTATTGTACGCTGAGGTGGCTTTATAGGCTGCGGCAGCTTTCATTTCCTGAAAACGTCTATCTTCTTTCCGTTTGACAAAATAACCGGCTAGAAAACCGAGTCCCCAGCCGAGTAACAGGATACCTATACTGATCAGAATCCAGAGTCTCCGTTCCTGCTGTCGAATTTCTTCACGCCGAAGTTGCAGCTCGGTGATAGTCGTCTGCATCTCGTTCATTTTTTGCTGAAAATCCTGTTTTTGCTCCGAAGCAAGAGTGAGATCCCGCGTCAAAGCCTCTATCTTCTGCTGTTGTTGTTGTACAGTCTCCTCCAGCCGTCTGATCTTTGCCGACTCCGGAGGGTCGAGGGTCACGGTACTCTTTGCGATCCATCCGATTTGTCCAGCATCGAGTTTTACCTGATACCAGTCAGTTTCCTCTCCGACCACCTCCAGGGCTGTATCCGCTTTTACCACTTGAATCACGTCAAAATTGAGGCCAGGTCCAGAGCGGATATTTACCGTAGTTCCTGTTACATAGACCTTTCGAATAGGTTCTGCGGTTTCTCCGATTATCCCTCCGAACAACAGGATGAGTACCAAGCAAACGGTTAATCCTTGCATCCTTGTCTCCTCCACTTATACATTTTGCTCAGTGTTCTTCCTCTGCTCAGATTTCCATACGTCCTTCTAAGGATTTGAGTAAGGTGACTTCATCGGCATACTCCAGATCTCCTCCAATCGGTAAGCCACGGGCAAGCCGAGTCACACGGATGTTGAGTGGCTTGATCAGTTTGGAGAGGTACATAGCCGTTGCTTCTCCTTCCAGGTTGGGATTGGTGGCAAGGATGACTTCTTTGACTTCTCCCTCCTGGAGACGAGCGAGTAGTTCCCGGATTTTGAGCTCTTCCGGTCCTATACCTTCGAGAGGCGATAACGCGCCTAAAAGCACATGATACATCCCCCGATATTCGCTAATGCGCTCTATGGCAAAGATATCACTTGGGTCTTCTACCACGCACAGCAGTGAGCGATCTCTCTTGGGATCGGAACAGATAGGGCAAAGCTCTGTTTCGGTAATCGCATTACAGGATGTACAGGAGCGGATTTTGGCCCGGACATCGAGAATAGCTCTGGCCAGCCCCTCTGCCTCTTCTTGGGGAGCACGTAACAGATAAAAAGCCAACCGGTGTGCCGTTTTCTCACCGATACTGGGGAGACGTTTAAGTTCTTCCACAAGGGTCATCAGGGATTTCGGACGATACACGGCTACTCCAGAGTCCTTGAATTAAAAAAGGCCAGGGATCTTGATCCCACCGGTTAACTTGCTCATTTCTTGTCCAACCATTTCCTGGACTTTACGCAGGGCTTCATTCACTCCAGCGACAATAAGATCTTCTAGCATATCTATTTCTTCAGGATTGACAACCGCCGGTTCGATCTTGATCGAGATGATTTCTTGCCGGCCATTCGCCACGACTCGCACCATGCCACCCCCAACCGAAGCTTCTACCTCTTTAGAGGCAAGCTCCTCTTGCATCTCGACAATTTTTTCCTGCATCTTTTGCGCTTGTTTCATCAGATTACCAAAACCTTTAGCCATGGTCTTTCTCCTCTATATCTAAGGCCTCTCCTTCTTCAAAGGGGTTTTCTGAAGCGACTTCCTTTGCTTGTTGATAGGTACGTGTTTCAATAATCCGTCCATCAAAGATCTCCAAGGCATCCCGGAGAATCTCTCGATCAAGAAGAGTACGCTGATTGTCAGTAGATTCCCCATTCTTTGCCGGTCTTTTTTCTTTATCGGGAGTAGAAGAGTCGCGAATTTTTATCTTCTTCCGCTCTCCTAACACCTCCTCTACCACTTCACTGATCAGCTTCAGATTCTCTAAATTCAACACACTTTCCCGAAAGAAAGAATTTTCACTCTGAAATTCTAGCTCGCAAGTGTCTTTGTCGATCCGGAGCAAAGACCCTTCTTGCAGGATGGAGCCCAAAGAAATCCTTCGGCGCCGTACCTCTTGGACAATCTGCGTCCAGATACGTCCCTCTTTGGTCTCGGCTGTTTCTTTTCCGATCGGTTTCGCGCTCTCTTCGGCCACCACTCCTTTTCCATTAGGCTCTGGTTTCATCCTTTCAGCAGGCAGGGAAGAGAGAGGGGACTCCAAAGAGGTCTGTGGGTGCTGATGGGCATTATGCTCTTTTTTTTTGTCCACCAGTCCTAATCTCTTTTCAAATTCAGCTAGACGCCCTAAAATATCTTCCAGGGGTACAAAAGGTTTTAAAGAGGCCATTTTGAGTAAAGTGGTTTCGAGCAGGAAACGTGGATAGGAAGACTCTTTTAATACTCCTTCGATGTTCGAGAGCATGTCAAAAAGGGCATGTAATTCTTCTTCACTCACCCGTTCTCCTTGTTTTTGGAGCTCGGCAATGGTCTCGGCAGGGAGTTCAATCAGTGTAGCCAGGTCTTCGCCAGTTTTCGCTACAAGAAGATTACGGATATATTCCAGCAAACCGCCGCAGAGTTCTTTAGCGTCATGGCCATGCAAAAAAAACTCCTGGACAAGCTGGAGGACCTGCCCGCGTTTCCGCGTCAGGATAGCCTCCATAAATTGATAGAGGAGATCCTGCCCGACAATCCCCAGAATTGAGGCTATATCTTCTACTCGTATACTCTTCCCACAAAATGCTACCAGTTGATCAAAAAGGCTTTGCGCATCTCGCATACTGCCATCAGCACTCTTCGCAATCAGATGCAATCCATCTGCGCTAATCGCTATTCCTTCGTGCTGGGCAATCATTTGGAGCTGGGTAATAATGTCCCGAAGGGCGATGCGGTGGAAGGTAAAGTGCTGACAGCGAGAAACAATAGTATGGGGTACACGCTCCGGTTCCGTGGTGGCAAAGATAAACACCACATGCGCGGGAGGTTCTTCGAGCGTTTTGAGCAAGGCGTTAAACGCTTCTTTGGTCAGCATGTGCACTTCGTCGATAATGTAAACCCGGTATTTTCCACGAGCTGGAGCGTAGCGCACACTTTCCCGTAATTCTCGGATCTCATCGATTCCCCGATTAGATGCGCCATCGATTTCGAGCACATCGATAGCGGAGCCCGCGTTGATCTCCTGACAAAGTGAACACTGATTACAGGGGAGAGGGGTAGGACCTTTTTCGCAATTGAGTGCTTTGGCCAGGATGCGGGCCATGGTCGTTTTCCCTACCCCACGAGGGCCGGAAAAAAGATAGGCGTGAGCGATACGCCCTTGCTTGAGGGCATTTTCAAGAGTATGGCTGATATGCTGCTGTCCAACGACCTCGGCAAAGGTTTGGGGGCGCCATTTTCTCGCCGTTACCATGTAGGCCATGCGGTTTCCCTGACTGTTCCTTCAGTGTGGGCCATGCACCTGCCATTGACCGGTGTTCCCCAGCGTTACTTGAGCAGAAAGCTCAAACCAGGACCCCTTACGGCACACAGAATACATTGCTTACCGCTGCTTCCTTCCGGACCTGACGGGGTTCACAACTTTCCGTTGCGTAAGACCCAATTCTCAACACCCTCCACTCAAGGCAGACCTGGAGTCCACTGCAGCCGCTGGCCAGGAATTCAGCCCCGCTATAGCGGGTTGCGGGTTACAGGGCACCGCTACCTCCCCACCTAGCATGGCCCGTTTTCCTCACACTCACCATGCGGAATAAGCAATGAACTGCTAAACACTACCTGGAAGAATAGGTCTGGCGGAGAGGGTGGGATTCGAACCCACGGTGCCCTTTTGGAGCACACGCGCTCTCCAGGCGCGCCCCTTCGACCGCTTGGGTACCTCTCCGTTGTTTATTTTCTACCATCAATAAGGAATGAACACCAAACAAACTCTCTCATTCTTGCGTCCCTTTGAGAAAACGGAACGTACTGCTGGTACATCGTTTACTGTTTCTGGGGGATTCCTCCTGGCGGAGAGGGTGGGATTCGAACCCACGGTACGGTTGCCCGTACAACGGTTTTCGAGACCGCCCTATTCGACCTCTCTAGCACCTCTCCTTCCCCTTACCCCTCTTTGTACCAAAAAACTGACGCGCCCAAGAGGATTCGAACCTCTGACCTCTTCCTCCGCAGGGAAGCGCTCTATCCAGCTGAGCTATGGGCGCACATTATAAACCATTTCTCTCGATTCTCTACCTGAGCATACACATGCTGGCGGAGAGGGTGGGATTCGAACCCACGGTACGGTTGCCCGTACAACGGCTTAGCAGGCCGCCCTATTCGACCTCTCTAGCACCTCTCCTTTTTGCATTGTTGTGTATTGTTCCTCAAAGAACATACAGGCAACACCTGCTCCTGGTCAGAAAAAAATATTGATCGATTCCGGCAACGGAGGGCGAGGGATTCGAACCCCCAAGGGTGGATACCCAGCGGTTTTCAAGACCGCCGCCTTACCATTCGGTCCAGCCCTCCACAGTCCCCCAAAATCAACCAGCTACGTCCCTTTTCTCTCTTGGACCAATCAGGTGATATGTTACCATTACCCGTCCTCTGAGTCAACCTCTTTTTCCTGGCCATTGGTCGCAAAAACTTCCGAGCTTTCTTCCTCTTCTACAATCCGGGCTACACTTACCACCTTATCTTCCCCGTCCATGCTAATTAAACGTACACCCTGCGTATTCCGTCCAATCAACGGAATTTCACCAACTCGCAACCGGATAAGCTGACCGTTGGAAGTGAGGAGCATCAGTTCATCCGAATCGGACACCGATTTGACCCCGACCACAGCTCCGTTCCGCTCGCTAGTCTTAATATTAATTACCCCTTGACCTCCACGACCTTGCAGAGGATACTCGGAGAGTGCAGTCTGTTTGCCATAACCATTTTCGGTTACAGTCAGTATATTAGCTCCGGGGTTTACTACCTCCATGCCAATGACCCGATCTCCTTTCCTTAACCGAATACCGATCACTCCGCGGGCATTTCTTCCCATTGGACGGACATCCTCTTCGGAAAACTGAATAGCCTGCCCTTCCGCTGTACTGAGAAAAATATGTTGATCTCCGGTCGTCAGGCTCACCGAAATGAGTTGATCACCCTCATCCAGCGTAATTGCCCGGATACCTCCTGTCCGTAAATTGGCATACGCACTGAGGAGTGTTTTCTTGATAATTCCGAATTGTGTAGCCATTACCAGATACTTTTTATCTTCTTCTCCCTCCTCTACGGCCACAAAGGCTGTGAGTTTCTCATCCGGTCCGAGCTGCAGTAAATTGACCACTGCCTTGCCTCGTGCGGTATTCCCTCCTTCCGGAATTTCATGCACTTTGAGAGCATGGACTTTTCCGATATTGCTAAAGAAAAGGAGATAGGAATGGGTAGAAGCCACAAAGAGATGCTCGACAAAATCTTCATCACGGGTGGCGATGGCGCGTACACCTTTCCCTCCCCGGTGTTGACTACGATAGAGGCGTGCGGGACTCCGTTTGATGTATCCCGAATGGGTAATAGCAACCACCATTTCTTCTTCTGGAATCAGATCCTCTGGTTCAATCTCTTGGACCTCTCCTACGATATCTGTTAGACGCTCATCGCCATACTTTTCTCGAATTTCCCGTAATTCTTCCTTGATGATCGCTTTGATGCGTTCTTCGCTGGCCAGGATCTCCCGTAAGTCACGGATCTGGTTCTCTACCTCGGCGAACTCTTCGAGAATTTTCTCCCGCTCTAAACCGGTTAAGCGTTGTAGACGCATATCCAGGATTGCCTGAGCCTGCACTGGGCTGAGGGGTTGTGATCCCGTTTCCCCAACCGTAAGGGCTGAGATGAGAGCTTCTCGAGCACTCTGTGGTGAAGGAGCAGCACGCAAGATATCGATCACTTGATCTAAATGCGCAATGGCCGTTTTGAGTCCTTCCAGCATATGGAGTCGTTCCTGAGCTTTTCGAAGTCGGAAGCGGGTGCGCCGAACGACAACCTCCCGTCGATGATCTAGAAAGTGGGTCAGCATTTCTTTAAGCGATAATATTTGTGGCTGGTTCTCTACCAGTGCCAGCATAATAATGCCAAAGGTCACCTGCATCTGGGTATGCTTATAAAGCTGATTCAGGATGACCTGCGCATTCTCATTCCGCTTGAGTTCAATCACAATCCGCATGCCATTCCGATCAGACTCATCCCGCAGGTCGGCAATGCCCTCAATGACCCGGTCTCGAACCAGGTCGGCAATTTGTTCTACCAGTCGAGCCTTATTCACCTGATAAGGGAGCTCCACCACCACAATACGTTCTCGATCGGTACGCTTCGATTCCTCCAGGACCGTCCGAGCACGGAGCTGGATCTGCCCCCGACCGGTTGTATAAGCATCACGGATCCCTTTTTCTCCATAGATAAAACCTGCTGTTGGAAAATCTGGACCGGGAATAAGGTGCAGGAGTTCCTCTACACCCATCTCCGGATGATCCAGAAGCATTACCAAAGCATCGACCACTTCTCGGAGATTGTGGGGTGGAATATTGGTGGCCATCCCCACTGCAATCCCCGAGGAGCCATTGATCAGGAGATTAGGAATCAGGGAAGGGAGCACCACTGGCTCTTTCCGTGTCCCATCATAGTTTGGGACAAAATCGACCGTTTCCTCTTCAATATCCCGAAGCATCTCTTCAGCAATACGGGTCATCCGGGCTTCGGTATAGCGCATAGCTGCCGGTGGGTCACCATCAATCGAGCCAAAATTTCCCTGGCCATCTACAAGGGGATAACGGAGGGAAAAAGGCTGCGCCATACGTACCAGTGACGGATAGACCACCGCTTCCCCATGCGGATGGTAGTTTCCACTCACATCCCCGGCGATCTTCGCACACTTACGATAGGGGCGATTTTGCGTCAGGTTCAGGTCATGCATAGTGACCAGAATCCGTCGATGCACCGGTTTGAGTCCATCACGGACATCAGGGAGGGCCCGACTAATGATCACGGACATGGCATAATCCAAAAACGCCGTTTTCATCTCCGTTTCGATCGTTACTGGAATTTCACGCGGCATCTCACGCTCTACAGTGGCCATAACCTTCTCTTTTACTCCTTAAACCTCTCTACAAAAGTCTATAGAAGAACTCATAGCGGCTAAGTCTCACCATATCATTCAGAGTCCTTCGCTTCACTCAAGGAATCGAACGGACTTTCCTCCGTTTCACTCCGGGATGACAAATGGACTTCCCTCCGTTTCACTCCGGGATAAACTTCGCGAAGAATCTCGTAGCTAAAGGTAGGGTGGGCTCAGCCCACCCTACAGGCTGCCCTGCACCTCGCTTCAGGATGACACGGCAAGTGATGCGCATTAAGAGTTCGAATACTAAAATGCATCATATTATACCAGAATTTACCACCAGATGCACAGAAATGTCTGCAAAGCATCAGGTCGATTTATGCATCTACTTGATAGCGGGCGATGGTTTTTTCATTCAACTCAATCCCCAGACCCGGTCTGTCTGGAAGAGAAAACCAGCCCCGATTGATAGGAAGAGGATCAAGGAGTAACTCTTCCCGCAGCGGGTTAGGATTCTGGTCATATTCAATCAGTACTTCATGCGGTAACGAGGCAGCAAAATGCAAGGTAGCCATCAGGGTAACCGCTGAAGAGAAGGCATGTGGAAAGCACGGAATATGATGGGCGGCGGCCAGGGCGGCAATCTTTCGGCATTCACTGATCCCTCCTGCTCTGGTCACACTCGGTTGCACAATATCTACTGCCTGGTTTATGATGAGATCTCGAAATCCATACAGTCCCGTCTCCGTTTCATAACCCGCGATCGGTATACCCAGCGCCCTGGCTACTTCTGCACTCCCTTGCACGTCATCGGTGAGTACCGGCTCCTCTAACCAATAGGGACGAAAACGGGCTATCTCTTTGCCCATGGTGATCGCCATAGCGGGACTCCAGGCGCAGTTTGCATCGACCATCAGGAGTGCATCGTTTCCAATAACCTTCCGTACCGCCTCGATCCGGGTGATATCTTCTTCGGGAGTCACCACTGTATCTTTATAGTCGGGTAAGTTTTCCCGTTGATTGGATAGAGTATACAGGTTACGGCCGATTTTCATCTTAAAGGCTGTATAGCCCTGGCCCACATAGTTTTCCATTTCCGTAACCAGTTCCTGTACCCCTTTCCCTCGCTGATAAAACCCTCCACTAGCATAAGCCTGAATAGTATTCCGATAGGCTCCGAGAAGCTTATACACTGGGGTCTGAGTAGCTTTGCCGATAAGGTCCCAGAGTGCAATATCGACTCCACTCAGAGCATGCATAACTAGGCCACGACGTCCGTGACTTCGGGTACGCATAAAAGCTTCTTGCCAGATTTTTTCTATAAAAAAGGGATCAGCGCCGAGCAATAGAGGACGCAGTTCCCTCTCCAGGACAACCTTGGTGCTGATGATAGGACCTCCAGCAGTGGAAGCTTCTCCAATTCCAGTAAGACCAGTGTCCGTTTCAATGAGAACCAGTAACAGGTCTCGACTTTTGACCATACCTCCTGCACTCATAATCGGATTCTCATACCCATACGAAAGCGCAATAGTGCGTACATCGGTAATTTTCATAAGAACCACTACCTCCACACTATGATTTGATAAGGTTTTCTCCAGCCATGTTCGTCGGTTGTTGTAGCAAAGAGAAAGGTGTTCTGTCAATAAAATTCCCTTTCCGCTCCGCTTGACCTGAACAAGGTCGGACTATATTTACTCTCTTTTCTCCGGTATACCCTCGTAGCGAGGAATCAAAAAAAGCTTGACAGTTTATGGGTACAACCAGTATATAATGAGCTCATGGTAGATATTTTCCTTTTGTTGTCCTGACTCCGGAGCAAGGCGGAGGGAAGGTTTTTGTCCTTCCTGAGTATTGGTTCGGATAAATGCTGCGAAAGATCGCGTATGTCTTATTCTGAAAACAGTAGCAGTAGGGTGGGCAGAGCCCCTTAGGCGCGAACTTACGGTTCTTTTCCAAGGAAATCATGATCATGCGACCTTCTGTTGTTCCCAGGCCTGGCGGGGGGTTCGGCCGGCGAGCCAGGCCCGGACGACGGTGTCTTGATGCGCCCGACGACGCGGACTCAACACCAGGAATCGGCGTAGACGGGGCAAGCAGGCGCGCAACCGGGCCGCCGACCAGGTGCCGTGCACCTGCGGCCGCACCGTATCCAGGCAGCCCCCCACCAGCAGCCACCTGCTGCCGCACCTGGGACACCCCAGGGGCGCCGGGTCTCAGGGCAGCAGCGTGCGGAGCACCGTCGCCGTCGCTTCCTGCAGGGCCCAGGCCACTAGCAGGGCGCGCACGGTGGCTTCCACACTGGCGGGGTGCTGACTCCGAATCTGCGCGAGACGCAGGAGCTGCTTCATCCGTTTGCAGACGAATTCGACTTGCCACCGCGCCCGGTAGACCCGCACCCCGTCGGCCTGCCGGCTGACAGCGGTGGCCACTGGGCTCCGGTCGCCAGAGCCAGTGTCTTCCCCGCCGATGGCCCCGGGCTGGAGGGCGAGGGGGCCAGCCGTTCGCCGCCCTGCCGGTCGGTCCCGTGTACTTGGGCCATCCGGCCGGCCGTGCAGTCATACGCCAGGTGGACACGCCAATCGTCCCCGGTGCCCCCCGGCTGGCCTAAGTGGGTGGCGTCGACCAGCAGGAGGCATCCCCGGGCGGACGGCTGAGCGGGGGCTTCCCGCGCTGGATCCGCCACGAGGGCCCCCAACCCCCAGAGCCACCAGGCATTCGAGCGGCGCAGCCGCTTGCGCCAGGCCGCTTCGGACAGATCGGCGAGCCCAAGGAGCACGGCCCACGCCCCGAGCCGACGCAGCGACAGGGCGCCCAGAACAGAAGCGAGCAGGGCCCGGCGGGAGTCCGTTGGCGTAGCGAGGCCGCGGACCCGCTGGCAGGCGTGATATTTCCGCGTCTGCTCGGCGAGGGTGGCCGGTAAGCGTGGCACCCCCTCGGTGGCCCAGGGATCGCCACCGAGGGATGAGCGTGGCAGGAGATTCGTGAGGTCAGTATCATGGATCGGTACGGGCATGGTCTCCTCCTGTGATACGGTGAAAGACAAGAGCAATATCTCACTATACCAGAGGAATGCCCCGCTCGTCTCGACCTGTCATTTCCATAAATTATGGGCTTAAGTTCGCGCTTATGGGCCCTGCCCACCCTACCTCCTTATAAGGTATAAGGGATACTGAACATAACCTCAGAAAGTAGAGGAAAGAGAAAGTGTCTAAAGCGATGAAAATTACGGTAATCAAGGAAACATTTCCGAACGAGTGGGTGGCGACTGAAGTGACAAAGGTGGACAAGAGTGATGTACCTTCAGCAGGGGTTGTTATTACCCATAGTCCCGATAAAAACATGGTCTATCAGACCGTGAAGGTACATTTGGCGTAGTATCCAAAGGTCAGGATTTTCCTGTTCTTCACCGGTGACCCTATACCGGAGGATGTGGAGGTGGCGCTTGCCCTCTGCTAGCCGGATCAGGGGCCGCTTGGCCCATGGTGCGGTGTTGCTAGTTCCGGTCAGGGTTCAGGGTCAAGATTTTGAATTCCTGGTTGATACTGGTTCAGCGTACACTGCGTTGAGTAAAGATTTAGCCGCCCTGTTAAGCATCGAGACCGATCCCCATAGAATGGTCACGATTGCCCCAGCTCACGGTAAGAGTAGCAGGGTTCCTATGATCATTATAGCCGAGCCGAGTATCGGGGGAGTTCGGATGACCAATGTAGAAGCTGTTGTGTTGGAGTTTCCTCAGAACTAAGACTTGATGGATTGCTAGGGATGAATGTGCTGAAGCAGTTTCGGATTACCATCGAGGTTGACACAGAGACATTGGTGCTCCGTCCGATAAGAAGCCCCTCTCCTTGACGAATATGAGAGGAAATTGCTTAGAAACTTACATGTAGGGCGGGTTCTGCACATCTTTCTATGTTCAGACCGCATTTTATAGTTGGAAGAAAAGCGACGAGAGGTTTATCACTGCGCTTGACTGAATGTGGTGGGCTTAGTTCACCCTACTATGCTGCTTGAAACCCATGTCTCTTTTTAGAGAAGTTGGAACTGTGCCAGCCTGATCTAGAGCGATGCGAAGATTATCGAAGGAGGGTATCCATTTGTGTGCGACGCCTGCCGGTTATAGGGTTGCCACGAGCTGTACCTACCAGGTTTGGTCAAGGAGGGATAAAAAGACTAGGAGATGATCCAAAGGACTCTCTCGAGAGATTCAGAAACTTGAGTGACTCTCTTAGAGGTTTACAAGCGTCGATAGTAGAGTGCTCACCTTCTTAATTGCGGTTTACCGATGAACAAAGTGTATACTCGGTGACCATAGCATGCCTTGATATAGGTGGTGGGCACAGCCCATAATCGCGAACTGAACTTCAGAATGTCATTTTGCGGTTTACTTACGATGCGTTTTATTTTAGATTACTCTTGTAGTTTTCATTCGTCTGATAGATCATACCATTGCCCATGGGGAGTAGAAGCATGACCGAGATGCCGAAGGCGAAATCAACCATCAGCCAAACAAAGCGGGCAGTAATCGACTGCGATATCCATAATGAGCTTCCTTCCTTACAAGCCCTTCTTCCCTATCTGCCGGATTATTGGTGTGACTACCTTAATACGTCTGATTTCAAGGGGCCTGATGCAAATGATTATCCTCCAGGTGCCCCCACTTCAGTCCGACCGGGCAGCAAACCGGCGTCTGGAGGGCCACCAGGTTCGGATTTGGCCTTGATGCGTGAACAGGTTCTGGATGCCTGGGGAACAGAATATGGCATCCTCACCTGCGGCTACCGTGTGCAAAGCATCCATAATGAAGATTGTGCAGAAGCCATTGCACGGGCTTTGAATGATTGGCAAATCGATCAATGGTTGAATGTAGAACCTCGCTTGCGTGCGTCGTTAGTAGTGCCCAGTCAAAATCCAGTGCTGGCAGCCCAAGAAATTGATCGTCTAGGGGATCACCCAGGCTTTGTTCAGGTGATGTTGCCGGTGCGTTCACAAGCCCCCTATGGCAATAGGCGTTATGATCCGATCTACGAGGCAGCGGTTCGTCATAACCTGGTAATTGGGATCCATTATGGGGGAGCCTCTGGGCTTCCTCCCACCCCGTCAGGCTGGCCCTCAACCTATCTGGAAGAGTATGCCGGTGCCGCGCAGATCTTTCAGGCGCAGGTGCTCAGCCTGGTTGCTGAAGGGACTTTTGATCGTTTCCCGGATTTGCGGGTTGCGCTCATCGAAGGAGGATTTACCTGGATGCCCTCGTTGATGTGGCGCCTGAACAAAGAATGGAAGGGTTTACGACGTGAAGTCCCGTGGGTCAAGCGCCTCCCCTCTGAATATATCCACGAACATATCCGACTGACTATCCAGCCGGTTGATGCGCCTCCAGATCCTCACCATCTCCTGCAGATTATCGAACAGCTTGATTCAGAAGACTTCTTGATGTTTTCCACGGATTATCCCCATTGGCACTTTGATACACCGGAGGAGGCTCTTCCCGTAACCCTACCAGAGGGGCTTACCCGGAAAATTATGTCGGAGAATGCTCGCGCATTTTATCGGCTCTAAAGGCTGGGAAATGGAGATTGTCATTTCACATGTTATCAATAAGGAGAAAAAGATGGGTCCAACTGCCACGGTAACCAAAAGGGAAAAAACTCGTCCTCGGAAGAAAGTAGCCGTTATCGATTGTGATATCCACAACATTCCTCGATCAGATCAGAACTTGTATAAATATTTGCCCGAGCGCTGGCGGCGGTATCATCAGATGATCGGTTTGCGTGGTCATTATGGCTCGTATTATCCCCGAGCGGTGCGTAATGCTGCTCGACTGGATTCCTGGCCTCCATCCGGCTCTCCCCCTGGTTCCGATCTGGCGTTTATGCGAGAACAGCTCCTCGATGAGTGGGAGATGGATTACGGGATTCTGAACTGTCTTTTCCCGGCCGGAGGACAGGTCAATCTCGAATATGGAGCAGCCCTGGCCACGGCTATTAATGACTGGCAAATAGCCGAATGGACCGACTTAGAGCCTCGACTGCGCGCTTCTATCCTTCTCCCTTACGAGGATGGGGATTTAGCTGCCGCTGAGATTCATCGCTGCGCTGGTCAGCCTGGCTTTGTCCAGATCCTGTTGACAGCCCGTACCAGCGAGCCTTTAGGACGACGCAAATACTGGAAGATCTATGAAGCGGCTGTGCAGCATGACCTGCCTATTGGTATTCATTTTGGTGGAGTAGGGGGAGGGCCGATTACCGGTGCTGGGTGGCCTTCGCACTACATCGAAGATCATTGTGGCATGCCTCAGACTTTTCAGGCGCAGATCATCAGTATGGTGTGCGAGGGAATCTTCGAGCGTTTCCCGACTCTCAAAATCGTGATCATTGAAGGTGGTTTTGCCTGGGTTCCACCGATGCAGTGGCGATTGGATCGGGCCTGGGAAAAACTCCGGGAAGAAGTACCCTATCTCAAGAGGCCTCCTTCTGAATATATTGATAAACATTTCTGGTTTACCACGCAACCGATGGAAGAACCACCAAACCCGAAATATTTTCTTCAGCTTCTGGATCAATTTGATGGGTACAACAAACTGATGTTTGCAACGGATTATCCCCATTGGGACTTTGATGCTCCTGACCAGGCTATTCCGGTTGATCTCCCCCTCGAACAGAAACGGAAAATTATGGCCGAAAATGCCCGGGCACTTTACCGACTCTAGGAGGAGAAGAATGGCGAAATATGTCGTGGCTACTGTAGGAGAGATTCCTCCTGGTGGGCGGAAGGTTGTCGAGATAGCCGGACGCTCTATTGGCGTCTTTAACATTGCCGGAGAATTTTTTGCGATTCGAAATAGTTGCCCCCATCAAGGAGGACCGCTCTGTAAAGGGATGGTGTCTGGATTCCTTCTGGCCACGGTTCCTGGACAATACACCTATCTCCGGAAGGGGGAAATTATCCGTTGTCCCTGGCATGGATGGGAGTTTGATATTAAAACAGGGCAGTCCTGGTACGATCCAGCCCGGACACGGGTGCGACGGTATAAGGTGACTGTCCAGCCCGGAACGGCTCTCCAAAGAGGGGAGGAAGAAACCCCTATGCCCTCTCTGGAGAAGGGGCCCTATGTTGCCGAAACATATCCGGTGTCTGTCGAGCAACAATATGTTGTGGTAGAAATTGGTCGAAGCTGACAAGTATTGCTATTACTTCTTTGTCCTCCTGAATGTAGTGAAGGATCGGTTATAACCTGTTCTAACAATGAGATTCTTCACCGAGTTTATTCTTTTGTCCCACTCAGGAAAACCCTGAGTGAAACGAATGGTTCAGCCGGACATTTTGGGGTTTACTTACTAGAACACTGGTCAAGTATTATTCTGCTCCGGGAGGACGAACGGACAACCCTTCGCTCTGCTCCGGGGAGCGCAGCGAAGGGTTGTCCGCTTGACTCTCTCAGGTGGGGGAAGGTTGGGAGGGATCCAGGACAACCGTCGAGAACCGTGCCTAGCTGCACCCCCACCCTTCCCTCCCCCATCGAGGGTTCAGGGGCGGACACCTTCCCCTTCTCCCCTGGTGGGAGAAGGCTGGGATGAGGGGGGAAAAGAGTGCTTTTTATCCCCCCACCTTGATCCTCCCCCACCAAGGGGGAGAAAAATGACGGTGTCCCTCCGTGCTGGAGGGAGAAGCGCATGCTTTACTGCGTTATCCTGTCCGCTCTTGAACCTATCGAGGGGGAGGGAGGCTGTCTGTGTCGGCTCTCCAAGCGATTACTTGACCGACGTTCTAGAAGTTCGGAGGAGAAAAGGTTTATCTCTTCTTGGGGCAGGGACGATAATTGCATCGTCCCTCTTCTGTGTACCCCATACTCCAGGGGTATTCTCACCAGGTTTTCCGGCGTAAATCTGCTGAAAGGAAGTGAGGAGAGCATGATGAGTAAACAACAACGACGTGACCGACTCATCTTTCTTATGCCCAGTATGGTGGTATTGGGAGTAACTCTCTTCTATCCGCTGTTTTATAGTCTCAAACTCAGTTTTTATAAATATTATCTCCCCGTCCCCAGACAGACCTTTTTGGGGTTACAGAACTATCTCTACATCTTACGGGATAGCACCTTTTGGGAATCGTTATGGATTACCCTCAAGTTTACCTCTGCAGCAGTCTCTATAGAATTTCTTTTGGGAGTAGCCATCGCCCTCCTGCTGGATTCGCGCATCCCTTGTCGTAAGTTCGTCAACACCGTGGTGTTGCTTCCTATGACCATTACGCCAGCAGTAGGGGGGCTGTTGATGCGCTGGATGTTTGAGAGCAACTGGGGTCTGGTCAACTACTTCCTCTCCCTGGCTGGTATCCAGGGACCAGGCTGGACTGGTGATCCACAATGGGCCCTCTGGTCTATTATTCTGGCTGATACGTGGCAATACACCCCCTTCGTAGTCCTGGTGATTTATGCAGGTCTCCAAAGCATTCCGCAAGAGCCCATAGAGGCAGCTATGGTAGATGGAGCTTCCCGGATACAGACCCTTTTTCTGGTAATTCTGCCCATCTTACGCCCTCTCATCCTCTTTGTGCTCATCATTCGTTCAATGGATGCTTTTCGGATGTTTGACCAGGTGTTTGTGATGACCGGTGGTGGACCGGGTACGGCCACCCAGACTATCACCTTCTATAACTATGTCATGGCTTTCCGGATGCTCCGTATTGGTCGTGCTTCTGCTTTAGGGGTGATTACGCTCCTCATCCTCTCTGTAATTATTGGGTTCTGGATTTATCTCATCTATCACAAGGAAAAAGGAGAATGGTAAAAACGACTTCACCGCTAACAGCCCTGCAAACGATCATGGCCCGAGGGTTGCTCTACCTTGCCCTACTTCTGGTGATAGCGGTCTCATTGTTTCCAATCTATTTTGCGGTCACTACCTCACTCAAACAGACCAAAGATGCGTTTTCCATGCCCCCAACCTGGCTCTTTACTCCTACACTTGAGCATCATTATTACATCTGGACGGAGACCCCTTTCTTTCGTTATTTCATCAACACCATGATCATTACCACCGGCACCGTCTTGCTTTCTATTCCGTTAGGCTGTATGGCTGCCTATTATTTAGCGCGTTATCGGAGTCTGCCTATCCAAATTTTGTTGTTTACCTTACTCGCTGTGCGGATGTTTCCCCGTGTTCTTTTGATTATTCCCTTTTTCCTCCTCGCACGTGAGACCGGGCTTTATGATACCCACATTATCATTATCCTGATTATCGTCGCTTTTAATCAACCCTTTGCTATCTGGTTGATGCGGGGATTCTTCCTGGATATTCCTCGTGAGCTCAGCGAGGCGGCTATGATTGATGGCTGCAGCTCTTTTGGTGCCTTTGTGCGTGTGATTCTTCCTGTAGTACGTCCGGGAATCTTTACGGCAGCTCTCTTTACTTTCTTGTTTGCCTATAACGAATTCTTCTATTGTCTCATTTTGACCGGGAGTTATGCCAAGCCCCTCTCCGTAGCCATTGCCCAGTATGGAGCGGAGAAGATCGAATACTGGTCCTGGTCAGCAGCGGGAGCGGTGGGTATCCTTGCTCCCATCGTACTCTTTATCAGCATTATGCAACGTCATCTTATCAAAGGGCTGACCTTTGGAACGATTAAGGGATAGCATCTTCTCCTGATACTCTTTAGAGGGATCTTTATATGGATTTCGGGATTCTGATTCGTCCTGGTCATTATTCTTTATCACATACCCGGGCGCTCCTTCGAACAGCAGAAAGAGCCGGTTTTTGTTATGTGTGGTTTGCGGACTCCCATCTCATCTGGCAAGAAGTAACCCCCTATCTCAGCCTCGCTGCTTTGGAAAGCCCCTCCTTACGCTTTGGTCCGTTAGTGACCAATCCTGTCACCCGGCATCCTACTGTGGTGGCAAGTAGCCTGGCCACCTTAAATGAGTTATCCGATGGCCGGGCTATCCTGGGGCTCGGACGGGGGGACAGTGCTGTACGCACACTGGGTCTGTCCCCGATGCGTGTCACTGAGTTTCGCACGGTCAGTTTGCAGATGCGAGCCCTCTGTCGTGGAGAAACGGTTGATTTTCATGGTACACCGGTATGTTTTCCCTGGCTCACCCGACCGGTTCCTCTGTTCATCGCTGCATATGGTCCAAAGGTGCTTCGACTCGCCGGAGAGATTGCAGATGGAGTGATCTTACAAATTGCCGAACCTGAAGTGATCAGATGGGCCTTGCAATATCTCCGTCAAGGGGCCATTCAAGCGGAACGAGAGATCGGCCCAGATGAGATCATCGTTGCTGCTCCTTCTTATATTTCGGATGACCCTGCTCATGCTTTAGCGCGAGTGCGGGCCTATCCAGCAGTCGTATCGAATCATATACGCGATCTGTTGCGACAGTATCCAGCCTCTTCCTTACCTTCCACTCTGCTCCAGGATATCGAAGTTATTCAGAATTATGATTACCAGCATCATGGTCAACCCGATGCACCCTATGCTCAGGCAGTGAGTTACCAGTTGGCCGCACGTTTTACCATCATTGGTACAGTCACAGATTGCCAGACCAAGATTGCTCAGCTAGCCGCTTGTGGAGTTACCCAGATCTGCCTCTATCTGAATGTGGTCGAAGAAGAAGCCCAACTCGATTTCCTGACTACGTATGGACGAGAGATCATTCCGGGTTTTGCCTCTTGACCAGATGAAGGGGATACTGGTTCCTGGTCGCCATAAAACTTTAAAAAAAATGATTCAGGCTGAGGCATTGACAGAACAGGATATCTATGATACTGTCCGGTCTACGCTTGGAACAGAGGTGAGGCTGTGACGATAGAAAAGCTATGTTGGTGGGCCGAGCCCACCCTACCTTTAGCTAAAGATTGAACCATGGGGGATACTTTTTTGTGACGAACTGGACTTAGCCTCATCACCGGCAAAGTTGTTGCCTGCAGCATAGAAGAGGAAGGAGGCAAGATCATGGTTAAAGGGGCAATGGTACAATTCAGCGGGCATGTAGAGAAAGAGGAGAATCTCAAGAAGATCCTTCATTATTCTGCCGAAGCGGCTCGAAACGGGGCAAAAATAATTTGCCATCAGGAGCTTTCCACTACTATCTACTTTTGTTTTGAGGAAGACTACAAACATTATGCACTGGCAGAAACCATTCCTGGTCCGAGTACCGAACGGGTTGGTGAGCTTGCCAGGCAAGCGGGGGTGATGATCATTCTTCCGCTCTACGAAAAGGTGATTAAAGGGGAATGCTACAATTCAGCCGCCCTTATCGGTCCCAACGGAAAAGTAATCGGAAAATACCAGAAAAACAGTATCCCTTTGGTCAAGACAACTGATGGTCCGCTCGGAAATGAAAAATTCTATTTTCGTCCTGGTAGACAGGGTTTTCCTGTTTTTGACACCCCTTTTGGCCTGCGGATCGGTATCTTAATCTGCTATGATCGGCATTTTCCAGAAGCTTTTCGAGTGCTCGCTCTTCAGGGGGCAGACCTGATCTTTGTGCCTACCGCCACTTATCGGCCTACTTTCCGAGAGATGTGGGAAGTGGAGCTGAGAGGGCATGCTTTTACCAATGTCCTCTATATAGGGGGAGTAAATCGAGTAGGGCAAGATGTGGGGGGAGCACCAGAGCGTCACTATTTTGGGAGTAGCCTGTTTATTGATCCAACCGGTACAGTGATCAGTCGGGCGAGTGACTGTGAAGACCAGGTCATCTATGCAGAGATCGACGGAGAGCGTATTGAAGATCTTCGTAATCGATTGGGGTTTTATCGGGATCGAAGACCAGATATTTACGGTGTACTCTGTCAATAAGGAGGAAAAGGTATGGTGCAAAGAGTAACGCGTAGAGGATTTTTTTTCCAGACCCTGGGAGTCATTGGAGGTACATGGGTTACAGGAGATTTGTTGACTCTACTAGCAGAAGCCGCTCCCCAAAAACAGGTCTTACGGGTAGCCGTAGATACGGATTTCGAGTCACTGCGTCCCGATATCTGGGCGGGTGATACAAATTACATGTTAAAGCGCCTCATCTATACTACCCCTATCCTCTGGGGTACCAGACAAATGGCCGATGGATCCCTGATTTATGATCCAGACAAGATCGAATTACTCCTGGCTACCGATTATAAAGTTTCGGCTGACCGTCAGGTCATCGAGTTTACTTTGCGGAAAGATGCAAAATTTGCCAATGGTGATCCTATCAACGCTCATACTATCCAGGAATCTTATGCCTGGCATATTAATAACGGCGGACCTGGATCTGGACAACTCAAGGTCAATGGCTTGCCGAGTGCTGACCGCATCGAAGCGGTAGATGATTTTACTGTGCGCCTCAATCTGGATCGTCCAGTGGCCTGGGGATTGATCGGGAATGCTTTGCTGATCAGTTGTAGCATTGTGCATGCAAAAGAAATCATGAAACACGCTACTGCTGAGGATAAGTTTGGGACAAAATGGTTAGAGACGAAAACGGTAGAGTCTGGCCCCTTTGTTATCGAAAACTGGCAAAAGGGGTCGATGATGACCCTGGTTCCGAACCCGCACTTTTTCCAGCGTCCGAAACTGGAACGGATTATCTTACAAATAGTCCCTGATCCTTCTACGCGACGGATTGTTTTAGAGAAAGGTGATGTCGATTTTGCAACCGAGATTGCCACAAAAGATATACCCGATTTGCAAAAAGTGTCTGGTGTCAAAGTCCTCTCCTACCCAAGTACCCGGGGATGGTGGTTAGGGATGACCTGGCGCAAGGAGCCTTTCAACGATATCCATGTACGGCGAGCTATTGCCTGGGCTGTACCATACGAAACCATCATGCAAGTCGTGACGCATGGGCTGGCCGAACGACTGCGGAGCTGTGTCCCTAACAACACCAGTGGATATGTTGGAGATCTCTGGCCTTATGAAACAGATTTGGAAAAGGCTCGAGAGGAGTTAGCCAAATCGAAAGCTCCCAACGGTTTTTCGGTCAATGTGCCAGTGTATGCCGGAAATCCTTTTGACGAAGAATCGGCAGTTATTATTAAAGAGAGCTTAGCGCAGATTGGTATCAAAATGAATCTACAAAAGATGCCCACTGGACAGAAAAACTCTCTCCTTATCAAAAAACAAGTGGATATGGCCGTCTATACCTGGCGCCCCTGGGTGACCGATGCCGGGTATTTTATTTACTGGAACTGGTTGCCGGATAGCTTTAGTAATTACTGGAGCTATAAGCACGAAGAAGCACAAGCGCTTGGAAATGAGTCGATTACGATGGAAATAGGTTCTCCGGAACGCAACGCGAAATTGCGTCGGTTTCAGGAAATCGTCAATGGTGACATTGGGGTAATCCCTCTTTTTACCCAATTTGATAATGTTACCATGCGCGCACAGGTACAGGGATATGTCTATTATCCAGATAAAGCGCATTTTCTCTCCAAGCTGAGTCTGGCGTAGTGCTTTGTATCACCTGACGGTGGGAGTTTCCTGAAGTCTAGTGTTCTATTACGTGAGTTCTGACGAGTGGTCATTCTGAGCGTAGCGAAGAATCTCTTCCCAGCCTTGGTGAGACTCTTCACTTTTCACTCAGGAGGCAAATGGCAAATGGAATTGAGGAATAGGGATATCCTGGGAGTCGAATGGATAACCCTCCGCTGCGGGAGCCCAGGCCTCTGGCCGGCAGCGGGCGAGACGCCTGTGCTCCCAGCGTAAGTGCTTTACCAAAAAGGTTTCCTGAAAATGCGCTAGGATATTTTTTGGGGGAGGTAGATTGAGAGGCTGGCTATGGGATTGTTTGGCTATGTGGCTCGGCGGCTGTTTGTTATGATACCTACGTTGCTGGGAGCGAGTTTGATCATGTTTCTCCTCACTATTCTGATCCCTGGCGATCCGGCCCTGCTCCGTCTTGGCGCCTTTGCTACAGAAGAGCAACTCCGCAATATGCGGGAAGAGATGGGTCTCAATAAACCACCTCATGAGCGCTATATTATTTATCTCTGGGGATTATTGCGGGGCGATATGGGACGATCCTGGCGGACTGGAAATCTGGTACTGGATGATTTAAAAGCGCGGTTTCCGGCCAGCCTGGAATTGGGTCTCTACAGTATTCTCCTCTCCATTCTCATCGGGGTGCCCATTGGAGTGCTCAGCGCTGCAAGCAAAGACTCCTTCCTGGATTATGGAGGAAAAGTCTATGGGATTCTGGGGGTAGCCATGCCCGTTTTCTGGCTGGGATTAATTCTGGTGTATCTCTTTTATTATAAACTGGGCATTGCCCCTCCACCTACTGGTCGTATCGGGATGCTGGTCTCTCCTCCAAGGCACCTGACCGGTTTATATCTGATCGATAGCCTCCTGACTGGGAATATAGAAGCATTTGTCTCGAGCTTTACACATCTCCTGCTTCCCGTAATCACCCTGGCCTTCATTGTCGGAGCCTCAATTGCCCGTATGACCTATACCTCTATGCGGAAGGTCCTCGTCGCACAGTACATTTTGGTGGGGCATGCCTATGGCCTTTCTCCGCAAGTGCTTGTGTATAAGTTCGCTTTAAAAAACGCTCTCATGCCTGTCATTACCCTTATTGGATTACAGATCGGCTTTCTGATCGGCGGGGTGGTACTGGTTGAGGTCGTTTTTTCTCTACCAGGCATTGGTCGCTATGCGGTGGAGAGTCTTTTGGTGAATGATTTTGCACCAGTACAAGGGTTTGTACTGATTGTGCTGGTGGTGTATCTTTTGGTCAATCTCTTCGCCGATCTGCTCTATGGCCTGGTGAATCCACAGGTGAGGAATTATTAACCAAATTACTATGCCCCGCTGCTTGCGGTGGGATCCTATTACTGGGGTTCCAAGGGGGCGTGTAGCATCCCCTTGGTCAAGGGCGAGGTAAATGCTCCGCCCGCGAAGGCGAGCTCGCGAAGCGAGCGAGTTTACTCAAGAAGAGTAGACTACTGCCTTTTAAAAGTATTGAAACATATGTCCTTCTGAGCGGCTGTAAGGAGCGAAGAATCTCATGATAGGTTCTGAATCTTCTGAAAAGGAGATTCTTCGTCGCTTCGCTCCTCAGAATAACAAAGTCTCGATGGAAACTCTCCTTTGCTCTGTTCAGGAGGACAGAGCTCTAGGGGGATGTTGAGTTCATGATGACAAAATTTTGTTGAAGTGGTACGAATAAGGGGCATCAAGAAGAGATATGAGGGGTAGAGAGGGAAGGAACAAGGGATGACTTCAGCCCAAGATACCAAACCAGAAGTTCAGGCAGAGGGGCTACAGGAAAAGAAAGAGAGGAGAAGGCCGAGAACAGCTTTTCTGCCAGAGGGAGGAGGACTCTTTCTGGTGGGATGTTTCCTTACCCTCTTTTGGGTAGTAGTGGCTCTTGGCGCCCCCTGGATCGCGCTATACGATCCTTTAAAGGGAGACGCGGCATTGGCGCAAGAAGGGCTCTCGGTGGCGCATCCTTTTGGTTTAGATAAATACGGACGAGATATCTTCTCCCGAGTAGTGTATGGGAGTCGCTATGACCTCTTTATCGCGCTGGCGGCGGTGACATTCTCTGTCGTGCTTGGGACTATCATCGGGAGTATTGCTGGATTTTTAGGGGGTAAGATTGATAATCTGATTATGCGACTGGTGGATATGGTCTTAGCCTTTCCCAGTTTTGTACTGGCCCTTGTGTTTGTGGCAGTTTTTGGACCATCTTTGACCACTCTTGTGATTGCCTTGAGTATTCGATTTATCCCTATTTATGCCCGTTTGGTACGGGGGGAGATGCTTGCGGAAAAAGTGAAAGAGTACGCTTTGGCTGCTCAGGCTCTGGGATGTTCGCACAGTCGGCTCATTTTTCGACACTTGCTCCCCAATTCTCTCTCTCCGATTATTACCCAATCGACGATGAATATGGCCTGGGCTATCCTGAACGCTGCTGGCTTGAGTTTTTTAGGCGTGGGAATTCAACCCCCTACTCCAGAGTGGGGGGTCATGATCAGTGAAGGGAGTCCATATATCGTCTCAGGCCAGTGGTGGATGTCTTTCTTTCCTGGAGCGGCCCTTATTCTCATGACCGCAGGCTTTGTCCTGGTGGGTGATGGTTTCAGCGCACGGGCAGAACGTTAATGAGCATTGTTTTTCATCATAGAGGCACGGAGAACACGGAGATTATCGATAGGTAATTTCGAGGAGGGTTTCCCCTGAGGTGTTGTGTTGCTCTCTGGACAGTCTTCTAAGCTGTGTCACTTTGCGTCCTTTATCTTGTTCAAGACAGAACCAGCCAAACGTAGGGTGGGCTCAGCCCACCGAGAAGAACCAGGGTGGTGGGTTCAGCCCACCCTACATGCTGAAAGCGAAGGATCTCGCTTTTGAGATGCTTCGCTTTCAGCATGACAAATCAAAACCAGGTTAACAGAGCACGAGTCATTGGTATAGCAGAAAGTCTATCAGAAAAGGTATCGACCGAGAGAGGAGAAATTTCTTATGAAAAAGGGATACAAGAACCTGATACAACCATACCTGTGGTTTGGAGTGTCGTTTTATATTCTCACACTTTTGCTGGTGCTCCTTGGAGGATCAAATGATGTAGCCCAGGCCGGTGAGGTCCCGGTGTTGCATTATATTAGTCATCGTTTCCCCGCCATGGAGTTTTGGTCGAAGAAGATGGGTGAATATCCAGGAATCAAGCTGGAGGCAGAACTGATTCCTTTTGATCAGGCCCTGGAGAAGATGCAAATCCACCTGTCTCAGCAGGCATCGACCTATGATATCATGGCGCCTGATGCTTTTTTACCAACCTTTGCCGAGCGGGGATGGCTGTTACCTTTGGATCCATATATTGAAAAATATCGTGCAGAGATCGATTGGGATGATTTTGACCCGGCATTGGTCGATGTATGTTCGTATCAGGGGAAAGTCTATGGAATCCCTAATCTGGCTATTGTTATGTTTTTCTTCTATCGCAAAGATCTCTTCGATGCGGCTGGATTAAATCCCCCGGAGACCTTTGAGGAGTGGATTGCTGCAGCCAAGGCGCTTAATAATCCAGAGAAGAAACAGTACGGTACACTCATGACTCTGAAGGCTGGCGATGGTTTTCAAAATGATTTTACTTACTGGCTCCGCACCTATGGCGGTGATTGGTATGATAAAGATTGGAGGGTAACGATAGATAGTGAGGCTGGTTTCAAAGCTCTCAGTACCATGAAGGAGCTTATGCAGTACGCTCCCCCCAATGTTCTGGCTTTCCACAACGACGAGGCAACCGTGGCTATGCAACAAGGTCTAACCGCTATGGGATTGCAATGGCAATCCCGGGCCCTATCTATGGATAAACCCGATGTCTCCAAGGTGGTTGGAAAAGTGCATTTTGCAGTACCTCCAGCCGCGACAAAAGGAGGAAAGAGCCATCCGCGAATGGCGGTATCATGTTACGCCATCAATGCCTTTACCAAACATGATCCTGATCTGGTTTTCCAGGTGATTGCAAAGACACTTAGCAAAGAACATATGCGCGAAGGGGCGGGCTTATTTACTCCGACGCGTCTTTCGGTGAGCAAAGATCCGGAAGTAGGGCAAAAATATCGTTTTGTCAAAGCGGCTGCTGATACTATTCAGGCCGGTGCTCGACTCATCCCTAGCAACCCGGAGTTTTCCGAAGCGATGCTCGAAGTCACTCAAAACCTCCAGAAAGGTTTGACTGGAGAGTTGTCCATCAAAGAAGCACTCGCCAGAGCCCAGCAGGTGATGCATGAGCTGATGGAAGAGAAGGGCTACTATAAGAAGTAGGTTGGGTTTGTATTTATATAAAGAATCCCGTTAGTGAGCAGTGGTTAGTAACTAGTGGTTAGTGGTTAACTGACCATTGTTCACTATGGGGTGATATTGAGTGGGTATTAGGTGCCAAACCGACCTGGATCAAAGGACTGGATAGGAAAGCTACTTTCTCCTTTCACAATCAAGTCCGCAATAATACGCGTACTGATAGCGCTGAGGAGCATACCGCTGCGGAAGTGTCCTGTCACCATGTAGACTCCTTCCCATCCTGGCACCGGGCCGATTAAGGGCAAACCGTCACCCGAACCTGGTCGGAGACCAGAGACGTGACTGACCACTTCTGCTTCTTCCAGAGAAGGGGCTAACCGTAAAGCAGCTTCCATAATAATGGGCCGACTCTCTGGAGTAGGATGGTTCACAAACCCACTCTCATGCTCCTCTGTTGTCCCAGCCCAGGTGAGACCATCAGCTTTATGGACAACATACATCCCCCCATAGAATAACGAAGCCCGAAGCTGAGGATCAGGAACCCGTAATCCAAGCAGTTGCCCACGTACGGGATACACAGGAATTTTCAGGCCAAGCCATGGAGCAGCGTATTGACTCCAGGGTCCCATAGCGAGCACTACTCGCTCTGTGGGAATAGAGGTCCCGTTTGCTAGACGTACTGCGGTGACTCGCCCAGCATGGTGCTCCAGGCCGATTACTTCTGCATGGCGAATCTCCATTCCCCGACGTTCTGCTGCGCGTGCCAGGGCCAGCACAAACCGGTAAGGAAGGACTTGGCCTTGATAAGCGACAACTGCTCCCAGTACTGCTCGGTTGAGACGAGGCTCCAATTCCCAGAGGTCTTTTCCCTCGGCCCAGCGCACACCAGGATCGTATTGCCCAAGTTCAATAGCCTGAGGTTTGAGTCTCTGCACATCTTCAGAGGAAAAAGCTGGATGGATCGTAGGGTTCTCCCGATAACCAATGTCGATTCCCGATTCCTCTGGCAAGATACGGGAGAGTTCTCGATGGAGTTCAAAGCTTGCTCTGGCCAGGGCTGATAAGGGATCTTTCAATGGATCTCGCGCTCCGTGGCCCACGGCCTCCAGCATCGCCGCAGACATTCCAGAAGCGCCACAAGCAATCGCCTCCTTTTCCAATACAAGCACTTTATAACCTTCTTTGCTCAGCCAATAGGCGGTGCCACAGCCCATTACTCCCGCCCCTACTACCACCACATCAAGTTTTTCGGTCATGATACCCTCCTGGCGTCTATTCGAATGAGTCCTCAATAGTCATCTGCTTGCTGTGATGAGATATGAACCGCACGGTAGAATGACAATCATCTATTCTGCCTCTCAAAGAAAGAAATTGCAAGGGCTTTTGTACATCCCTATCCTTAGATCCCAGGAGATCTTGCCAGGAAAATCTCTCAGGGCATACACATCAGAGAAATAACAGATTCCAGAGGAGAGGGTTCAGGAAGAATTCTTTCAAACCTGAATGATTCCCAATGCCAAAAGAGGCAAGGAATCCAGAAGGAGGGTGTGCATATGAAAAGTAGCTGGAGAGATATCCTCCTGGGAAGGGGTGGATATCTAACAGGGGGTACAGCCAATCGGAATTGTATCGGGCCCTATGCCAGCGACCCGGAACCAGCGGCAGCCATTTAAGGAGAGTTCTTACAATCCCAGTACATCCCGGAGATACTGCCGGCTCTGGATGGCACTCTGGAGGGGCGACCATGGTTTGTCTGTACCGGCATCCTTTACCACATCCTGCTCGACAATCATCCAGCCTTGATAATCACGAGCACGAAGGATCTCCAAAAAACGAGGGAAATCCACCCCTCCTTTTCCCAGTTCGGCAAAGACTCCCATTTCCCAGGCTTGCGCCATAGGGATTCGCTCCTGCCGAACCCTTTGCATCTTCTCCGGCCATACATCTTTAAGATGCACATACCAGATACGATCAGCAAATTTTCGAGCGGCTTCTAACACATCACCACCACCATAGACATAATGCCCGGTATCAAAACAGAGTCCAACCAGTTCTGGATCGGTGATGGCCATCAAGCGCTCCACTTCTTCTGGAGTCTCCACATATCCTCCCGTATGATGATGAAAGACCAGACGCATGCCCAGTTGATCTCGGCAGGCCCGGGCCACAACATCAACCGTTTGCGCTACCTGTTGCCATTCCTCTTCACTCCAGCTCGCACTCCCATCGCCAGGAACACTCCCAGCAATTTTTTCTCGAGCGGGATCAATATCATCCGCAAGGATAATCTCCTGCACACCAAACTGGACCAGGAGAGACCCAACGCGTAAAATTTGCTCTAAAACCAGATGGACCTGCTCTGGTTGTTCCAGGGGGAGGGGTACAAAGGAAGAGGCAAGTTGTAAATTTCTTTGTTCCAGCTCTGTACGCAACAGGACAGGATCGGTGGGATAATAGCCGTACGGTCCAAGTTCCGTCCCTTCATATCCTGCTTGGGCAATTTCATCCATGACTTGATGATAATCCGGGTTGACTCCCTCTTCTGGAGTCGCTGAAAAGACTCCCCAACTCACCGGTGCATTTCCAATACGGATACGGGACACAGACAATTTCTCCTCTACCCTTTGATGGAGCAGATCATGTTCTCCTGCTGTTTTTGTTCCTTTCTCCAGGTTTTACAGGCAATTTGGTGTGGGTTTTATCTCACCACCCTTTTTCTCCCTCTTTCATATTAGGTGAGGCGAGAATTTCTTGTCAATACCTCTTTCAAGGCAATCCGAACCCTCACTTCCCTCCTCGATTCAGAGTGTGCTATGTGGAGCTGGCAGAGGTCTCTTCGACATAACCTGCCAAAGCCGATTAGCACTTTCTGGATTCAGAGACCTGAGGATTTTGTAATGTTCCAATGCAGCGAAGGGTTGATTTAATAGTAAATACATCAATCCCACATTCAGATGGGCTTTAGCATCATCGGGAGTAAGCACAGTCGCCTGTTTGAAAGCGGCAAGGGCTTCTCGATATTTCCCCAATTTGCTATAAACCACTCCCAGATTATAATACGCTTTACTATGGTCTGGCTGCAGCCGTATGGCCTCTTTATAGGCTTTGACCCCTTCGCTATACCGCTGTAGTCTTCCATACACGACGCCAAGATTATAATAAGCATCAGCAAGAGAGGGTTGAAGGTGAATAGCCTGCTTGAAGGCGGCTATCGCTTCCCCATAGTGTCCAAGTCTCTCTTGACAATAGCCGATATAGAACCAGGCTTGTGGATGACGAGGATTCTTTTTTACTGCCTCCTCAAAATAGAGGAGGGCTCGCTGATACTCCTCAAGTCTAAGCAGACTGAGACCACTGGTATAGAGATTGGCTGCTTTCTGTAACCAGCCAGGAGTATTTATAGCTGTCCATGTCGCAAGAGATTGAGTTTTTTGGGGTTTGAGCTTTATAACCCGTACTCCGGGAACTGCAAAGCCTGTGCTTTTTCCTTGCTGCCAGAGTTGTCCCGTAATGATGCCAATCACCTGTCCCTGAGCGTTCACGACTGGGCTACCACTTAACCCTGGCTCGATTGGGGTACTGACTTGAAAAATGGGCCCAAAGTCCGGGAGACTTTGCAAAGCAGAAACTACACCTGTCGAAACGCTCAGCGCCAAAGCAGGGCTGCCCATTATCATAATGGTTTCACCAACATGGGGAAGAGTCCGTGCTACAGAAAGTGGACGGATATCCGTTCTGGGAACCTCTATACCAAGGAGAATCAGATCGGCGTCAGCATCCTCGGCTACCACCCACGGCACAGAATATACGGTACCATCTTGCAGTTGTACCTTCCCCTGTTGGGCATGTTCGAAGACATGTCGATTGGAGACAATATGTTGCGCATCAATGAAGAATCCCTGGCCACGGCTTAAAGGTTTCCCCATCCTGTCATAGGTAGTTATGGTCACAACCGATGAGTTAAACTGTTCCGTCCACTGAGCAGAAGGCGTCGGTACCGAGATGAGCTCAAGTGTCTCTTGTTGCGGAGAAGGAGCAGAAGGAATATTTTTCCCTTCGAATTGGCTGGCACATGCGGTGATCCAGAAAAGCAGTAAGGCTATATGCACCCATACCTCAAGAGGGGTATCTTTCCTCATGATAAGTTCCTGATTGGATGACCATAAAATTTATTACTCGCTGTCAACAACCGTAACGTATCCCTCCAGTCGGTCCCATTCTTGGAGAGCAGCAGATCGTTCGGAAGGAGGCCCATATCCACCACCCCCGGCGCCTTCTACCTGGATGACATCCCCCCGCTGCACCTGTAGTGTTGTCTTTCCTCGGATACGACATGCCTCCCTCTGGGGATTAAGGATAATGTGGAGCGGACGGCCCGATTCGCCCCCAAACAGTCCATAAGGTGGTACGATATTCCGGTCGTTCATGGTAGTTACCTGTGCCTCTGGACAGAGGATACGATAGGTACGCCGTAAACCCAGACCTCCCCGCTACTTGCCGCATCCACCACTATCGGGAATGAGGTGATAGGCTTCGATACGAAGTGGATACTCTGTTTCTACCGCTTCAATCGGCGTGTTCATCGTATTGGCCATGTGTACTCGAATCCCGTTGGCCCCATCACGGGTAGCCTGTCCTCCTTCTCCTCCTCCATGCGTTTCATAAAAGATAAATGGCCGCTCGTCGTCTCGTCGTCCACTGATAATCACTACACCAGACGTTGCTGTGCCCCCAGCCACTACCTGGTCTGGGAGCACCGGTGCCAAGGCTTGAAAGATCGTATCGACGATCCGTTGGGTCGTCTCATGATTTCCTCCGACGAGCGGCGCCCAGGGCTCAGGATTGGTCACCGATCCTCGCGGTGCGATAACCTCTAGACAGCGATAACACCCATCATTAGGGGGAATCTCCGGCCCAACCAGTGCCTTCATAGCGTAATAGACTGCGGAGCAGGTCATAAAGTAGGTACAGTTGAGGGGCCCGACCGTCTGCGGTGCGCTATCCCGAAAATCGAAGCAAGCCTGGTCGCCTTCGATCGTGATATGCACGGCGATCTTCACCGGCTGATCAGTGATACCGTCGTCATCCAGATAGTCTTCACCATAATACGTCCCATCAGGCAGGGCAGCAATAGCCGCTCGCATCTGTTGATCCGATTCCTCCAAGAAGTGCTCGAAACACTGGAGCACCGTTTCCCGACCATGCCGGGCAAATACTTCGTGCAACCGTCGGGCTGCTACCTCGTTGCAGGCGTACTGGGCATACAAATCCCCCTGTCGCTCCTCTCGGTTGCGGGTGTTAGCCAGGATCAATTCTAACAGTAAAGGATCGACTTTTCCTTCTCGAAACACTGGGAGAGGAGGAAGTTGCAACCCCTCCTGATAGATTTCGGTGGCCTGCGGGTAATAACTCCCAGCCTGGGTACCCCCGATATCAGGCCAGTGCCCCAGATTCACCGCAAAGGCGACCAGTTGATCTTCAAAGAAGATTGGTCTGATCGCCTTGACATCGGGCAGATGATTGCCCCCAATTGTGGGGGCATTAGTGTAGTAGACATCACCAGGACACAAGGTAGCAGGCTTGATCACTTTGAGGAAGGCTTTGACGGTGAAGGCCATCACGCCCAGATGGATGGCGATATCTTTACTGCCCTGGGCAATGAGACGTCCCTGTGCATCGGTTAGCACGCAGGAGAGATCACCGGCTTCTTTCAGGATGGGCGCCCGGGCTGAACGCATCAGAATGACCCGCATCTCTTCGGTAATGGAGAAAATAGCATTCCGTACCACTTCGAGCGTAATCGGATTAATGGCTTGATTCATACCGGCTCCTTTCCCTGCAGGATCAGTGTCCCCCACGGATCCACAGTTAATTGCTGGTCAGGATAGACCAGCGTAGTGGACCACTCATTTTCAATCACTGCCGGACCGTGCACCACCGCTCCACTCCCCAAGCAGTCTCGGTGATACACTGGTATGGGAATCGTCCCGGTTTCTGGGAAAAACGCCTCCCGCTTCCCCACCAGCGCTGCCTCTGCTCTGCCTGGCAGCAGAGTGGGGAATTGAAATGCTGGTCGGGGTATCAGGGCTGCTAGACGCAGGTTTATACACTCTACCGGCTCTGCCGTACTGTAAGCGTATATGGCCTCATGTTGCGCCTGAAAAGCCTGATGTAATGTAGCTATATCCCCTTCTTCTGGCTTCCCCTCCAGAGGCACAGAGAGTTCGTATTTTTGTCCCACGTAGCGGAGATCACAACTGTAGCGGAGCTGAATGGTGGTTTGAGCATACCCCTCCTTCTGCAACTGTCCAACCACCTGTTCCTCTAAAGGACGAAAAGCGGCAGCCAGCTCCGAGGGAGAGAGGTCAGTCAACCGCTGGCGATAGGTCCGTACTGTATCGATACGCACGTCCGAGACCAGACAACCAAAAGCGGAAAAGGCACTGGAAAACGGGGGAATAATGACCTGGGGGATATGCAATAGTTGGGCCAGACGACCGGCATGGAGGGGACCAGCTCCTCCAAAGGCTACCAGGGTAAAGTGTCGCAGGTCATGCCCTTTCTGTACTGAAACCAGCCGTAAGGCCCGGATCATATTGGCATTGGCGATATCGATGATCCCCTGTGCGGTCTGAAGCAACGAGAGCCCAAAGCGGTGGCCAAAACGTTCGATCGCTACTGCGGCCAAATGCCGCTGTAGATGGATCTGTCGGCCATAGGTGGCTTCGGGGTTCAGATATCCCAGGATCAGATTAGCATCGGTCACTGTAGGCGCCATGCCGCCACGACTATAGCAAGCCGGACCAGGCGAAGCACCGGCACTCCGGGGACCAACTTTCATCGCTCCAGCCGCATCGACCCAAGCTATAGACCCCCCACCGGCTCCAATACTCTCGATGGCCAGGGAGGCGAGTCGTACCGGTTGCTCACCGATCCGACGTTCCGCGGTCACTGCTGCCTTACCCTGATGAATGAGACAGACATCGGTGCTGGTCCCACCCATATCGAAGGTCACAGCCTCCTGAATTCCTAGTTGCGCTAACAAGAATTGACTGGCAGCCACGCCGGCCGCTGGACCGGACATGATGGTACTGATGGGGCGGCGTTGGACCAGGGTAGGAGAGAGCATTCCACCGTTTGATTGCACGATGAACAGTCTTCCCTGCCAGCCTGCTTGTTGTAATTGGCGTTGCAGTTGGTCGATATAGCGAGAGACTAGCGGCATCACTAGGGCATTTAATACAGTGGTATTGGTGCGCTCATATTCACGGAATTCGGCATTGACCTCTGATGAAATAGAGAGATAAGGGATATGGGAAGCCAACGCTTCGGCCAGGCGTTGTTCATGGAAGGGATTGGCGTAAGCATGGAGCAGACAGATAGCCACCGACTCTACCTGGTGTTCCTGCAGAGTGCGAAGAAGCTGAGGAATCTCCTCTATGGCCAGTGGCTGTAACACCTGCCCTTGATAGTCCATCCGCTCAGTAATCTCTAAGCGGAGATGACGCGGGACCAGAGCGGAAGGACGCCCATGCTCGCGCAGGTTATATATATGCTCACGTGACTGGCGGGCAATTTCCAGGATATCACGAAAGTGTCGGGTAGTGATGAGTGCTGTACGGGCTCCTCGCCCTTCTAAGATAGCGTTAGTAGCCACGGTGGTACCATGAATGATGGTAGCGTGGCGTGTCGATGTGGGTAATTGCATCAACCCCTCCACCACACTACGGGCCAATGCATCGCTGCGGGAAGGGACCTTGAGGGCCACCAACACCCTCTCCGTATGATCCAAAGCTACCACATCAGTAAACGTCCCTCCGACATCCACACCAATGCGTATAGTTTCTGGTGCTGTCAATCGTTGCTCCTCTCGTCTACCAGTGACCTTTCCTTTCGGTTACAACCTCTTTTCCACAACGATCATCTATTCTTACATAGACTATCTGCTCCAGCTCTCTGGAGATAGGTAATCTCCATTCCGTAGGGCAAATGGTTTAGCCAGCCTGGAGCATATCAGAAAGCGTATGCCCAGTCAATTAGAAAGTTCACTGCGCTTCTTCTTGCAATTGGAATTGGTGGATGCAGCCTCTTTATGCTAATTTGTCATCAAAGAAGGAATTCATAGAAAATAAAAGCTTGTAAATTCCAAGAGCTATGATTTATTATTTGCTATCTTCGATAGCAAATTAGTATTAGAAGCGAGGCACAGGAACAGAGCCCGGACGGCTTGGGCAGAGACAGAATACTCTCGAAAAAGCAGGAGCGGATACACTTTTGGCCCGGGCTCTTAGAGTAGATCTGGAGTGATAGAGAGGGCAAATGCTGAGCAGGGCAACGCCGGAAGCGGCAACCAGGCATACGTTGGTCGGTGACCGATGTCAACAAAGTGCTCGCTATTCGGATGGAGGCTCTCTCTTTTCACCCTCACCCCGGCCCTCTCCCCTCAAGGGAGAGGGGAGAAAAAGGAACGCACAAAAACAAGTTTGACCAGGCACTAGTTTTCCGTGTGCGCGTCGGAGAGTTTTGGATTGACTGGTCCTCTCTTTTCAGAGCATACTATTTTAGTCTTTCATAAAGAAGATCGAGAGGTATATGTCCATTTTTACTCAAAAGAGCCGTATTCTGATTACTTGTCCAAAGGGTATACCACCGTTTGTCAAAGCGGAGTTACTGGCCTTGGGTTTCCCCATTATTGCGGAAAGAGTGGCTGGAGTGGAGACCGAAGGGACTCTTGGAGAGACCATGCGACTCAATCTCTCTCTCCGCACCGGACATCGGGTGCTCTTTCGGCTGGCAGAGTTTACCGCCCGCAATCCGGAGGAGCTATATACAAAGCTCTCGAAAATTGCCTGGGAAGAGTACATTTCGGCTGAGAGCTATCTAAGTGTGCTTTCGGCAGTCGATACCCCTACGATTACAGATTCCCGGTTTGCCAATATGAAGTGTAAAGATGCCATTGTAGATCGCCTGCAAAGAAGATATGGCAGACGCCCAGACTCTGGCCCACTGCGTAGGGGAGTAGTCGTATTTCTTTACTGGAAAGATCAATACGGTAGTGTCTATCTTGATACCTCCGGAGAACCTCTGGCCAAACGTGGCTACCGCAAGATTCCTCTCCAGGCCCCCATGCAGGAAACCTTAGCTGCCGCTGTGGTTTTGGCTACCAGATGGGATGGAAATGAACATTTCATTAATCCCATGTGTGGTAGTGGAACTCTGGCTATCGAGGCGGCTTTGATCGGCTTGCAGAAACCCCCTGGTCTTTTGCGTAGCCGCTTCGCTTTTATGCACCTGAGAGGCTTTCCGGAAGAGGAGTGGCAGGTGTTGCGTAAACAAGCAAAAGAAACAGCCCAAAAATCTTTTAGGGGAAAGATCATTGCGACAGACATTCGGGAGGAAGCGATTACCGCAGCCAGGAAAAATGCCATGACTGCTGGAGTAGATCACCTGATCGAGTTTCAGGTCTGTCCCTATGCTCAGACACCTCTCCCTGCAGGGAGTGGAGTAGTGGTCCTTAATCCAGCGTATGGTGAGCGTGTAGGGCAACTGAGCTCACTCCCTGCTCTTTATAAAGGCATCGGGGATTATTTGAAACAACGCTGTACCGGGTATAGAGGTTATCTCTTTACAGGAAATCTTCCGTTAGCCCAAAACGTAGGCTTAAAACCCCGCCGACGGATACCTTTTTTTAACGGCCAGATCGAGTGTAGATTGTTGGAATATGAACTGTATGCTGGAAGCAAAAACCAACGGTCTGCAGCTCAGGAATCTATTACATCTCACGCCAGAAAACACTCCGGTAGACAAGCAAACTAACGCTCCTACCTCCCTCTCTTCTCCGAAATTCCGGCGAAGCATGCTATGCGATACCCTCTTAGTATGTCCGCTCTTCCTTTTGCCCTTCGCACACCTCTTTTATCTCATCTTTTACCAGTTTACCATCCTGCCAGACCTTTTCCTGGACTTTGTGGCATTTAGTTTGCGCATTGTAAGCCACCGGCGTCGCTTCTACCCTCTGCCACCCATCTGTGCTTTCGTAAGCAACTGGTTTCCCAGTCTGAGCCGCCTCACGAGCTGCTCGAGTCGAAATTTCGGTAACAGTCCCTCCAAGAGCTGCTCCCAGGGCTCCTCCGATCAGGGCTCCACGCCAGCGATTACTTTTGTCAATAAGGGCCCCGGCGGCGGCTCCTACCGCTCCTCCAGCCGCTGCACCCTGATACGTGCGTTCGCTCGTGGCGCAAGAGGAGAGCACCAGAGTTAGAAAAGTACTGCAGATAAGCCAGACTGTGAGCTTTGTGATTTTGTTATGCATGGTCGTTCCCCTTATTCCCCTGAGTAATCATCATAACTATAGTTCTGTTTATACACTACATGTTAAATTTGATGCTATCACCCTGAATCGTTCGATTCCCCAGAGAAGGAATCCACTTCATCTAAATTATAAACTACCTGCTTCCCTTATTCTCTGTCAAGCTCATCTGCAGTTTTCCTCCCTTTAATAAAAATTTTCGTGCAATTTTGGTAAAGATTTGCCAAGATATGGGGTATACATTAAGCTGAGGGGTTAAAGCTGGCTACCCCTCCTCTCCTGGTTAACAGCTACCTTTATCCCTATTCAGGAGTTGGCAGGATGGGAAGGGGAAAGTGCCAATTTACGACTAATGATAAGTGTTCGCAGAGGGAAGGGGATTCAGAACTTGATAAAGGGAGGAAAGACTATGCCCAGAAGAAGTGATGAGCGAAAAATGACCCGACGACACTTCTTACAATCGACAACAACAGCGGTCATCTTGAGTACAATTGCGGCTAAGGTACCGGTGGTTTTGGGACAGGCAAAGCCATTTCAGGGAGTGACGATAAATGGCGCCTCTTTTCAGCATGTCTATGCTACCACCCTGAAACAGTATCTTCCTGAGTTTGAAGCGAAGACCGGCATCAAAGTGAATTTTGATCTACAAGCCTTTCCCATTTATAATCAACGTGCCGACCTTGAACTCTCTACCAGAGGGAGTGCCTGGGATTTTCTCAATATCACCTTTATCTATTCTGGACGCTGGATTGGGGCTGGATGGTTTACCAACTTAGAAGAGTTCTTAAAGGATCCAAATCGTACCGAACCGGATTGGGATGCGGATGATTTTGTTTCGGGCGCTATGGCCTCACTGCAGGATGCTCAAGGAAACCGTTATGGCTTTCCCTGGGAAGCTGGAGCCATGCTGATGGCTGCCAGTCGAGGTGATCTGATCGAGAAAGTAGGTCTCCAGCTTCCAGACACTTTTGACTCATTAGTCAAAGTCTGTGCAGCGATCAATGATCAGGACAATGTCAAAGCTTTTGTAGCAGATAAACTCCACCACTGGAACTGGATTCCTTACCTGATGGGCTTTGGTGGGCAAGTCTTCAAAGATCCACCAGAAAACTTGACTCCTACCCTGGATACACCAGAAGCAGCTCAAGCTGCGAAGTTTTATGCCGATCTGCTGCGAAATTACGCTCCTGCCGGTGTGCTCTCCTACACCGATGATCAGGCTATGACGGCGCAATTAAGTGGAAGAGCAAATATACGCACCCAGGCTGTCGCCTGGCTGGTTCCCCTCTCCAAGTCGGAAAAGAGTAAGGTGCGTGATACAGTACGGTATGCGCTCATGCCCGGTGGACCGGCGGGGAGATTCCCCGGTTCTAACTCGCATGGTTATGGGATTCCTCTCGGAGCGAAAAACAAAGAAGCGGCCTGGGAGTTTATTAAATGGGCTCTTAGCAAAGAGATGGTGCACCGGATTGCTGTGGAGAAGGGATATTCGGCAGTTTGCCGACGATCGGTCATCGATAGCGCAGCCTATCGGGAGAGTATGACTCTCAACGGGCAGGATGTCGCTGCTCTCTATATCCAGGTCTTAGAGCTTGGGGGAAAAACAGGCTATATGAAGTATCGAACTGTGCCTGTCTTTCCTCAAGTGGGAGATAAGATCAACAAGGCCATCGAACGTATTGTCACCAAACAACAATCGGCAGCAGAAGCTATGAAACAGGCCCAGGAGGAGGCGGTAGCTGATCTGCGAAAGGCTGGAGTGAAGATCGATATCTAAAGAGCTGGGGTGGTTCGTGAACCGCCCCTCCAGAGGAAGAGGGAAAGCGTTTATGGCTCAAGGAACAGAATCTGGCAGCAAAACGGATGCCTCCAACCATCTCCTGACTGGAGAGGAATTCTTGCACAGTCTCCAGGATGGTCGTGAAGTCTGGTATGATGGTGAAAAAATTAAAGATGTCACCATCCATCCTGCTTTTCGGAAGAGTGCTCGTACTATCGCCCGCCTTTACGATTCCCTGCATGATCCCCAGCACAAAGATACCCTTACCCTGATAGACAAGTTTGGCAATGTCACCCATAGATTCTTTGCCCCCAGTTATACTCCTCAGGAGCTTCTCGCGGCACGGGATGCCATTGCCCTGTGGCAACGCATGACCTATGGCTGGATGGGCCGTACCCCTGATTATAAAGCTTCCTTTATGGCACAACTAGCCGAAGGCTATGATTTTTATGCCCCTTATGGTGAGAATGCCCTTAACTGGTATAAGAAATATGCCAGTAAGGGGCTGTTCCTCAATCATGTTCTGGTCGATCCACCGGTAGACCGCAATCGGCCACGTCACGAGGTACGAGACGTGTACGTCACCGTAACTAAGGATGATGATAAAGGGATCTATGTCAGTGGCGCGAAAATGGTGGCCACCGGTTCAGCCCTCACGCACTCTACCTTTGTAGCGGTGAATAGTGGCGCGGCGTCGCGGATGCAAGTGGGGCGTGATGAAGATATGGCGCTTGTCTTCTTTGCTGATACGGATACTCCGGGGCTCAAAATGATCTGTCGCCCCTCGTACGAGTTGAAGGCCACCAGTCCTTTCGATGCGCCATTGTCTAGCCGCTTTGACGAGAATGATTCGGTTCTTGTTCTGGATAATGCCTTTATTCCGTGGGAAAATGTGCTGGTATATCGTGATGTGGAGAAAGCAAAAGGGTTCTATGCCGCATCCGGCTTTTTTAATCGGTTCAATCTGCATGCCGCTGTTCGCTTAGCCATCAAGCTGGAATTTTGTTGCGGTCTGTTACTGAAGGGTACAGCGGCTAATGGTACGGCTGATTTCCGCGGTACGCAGACCCAGCTTGGAGAGCTCATCTCCATTTGTCAACTCGTCTGGGCGCTTACAACGGCAATGTGTCTGGATCCAGAACCTGGTATTGGGAAATCAGTGGTACCTCGTCTCCAGACCGCCGCAACCGCCCGGATCTATATGACCAATATCTGGCAGCGGGTACGGGAAATTTTCGAATGCACTCTGGGAGGCGCTCCGATCGTCACAGTATCTAGCTATCGCGATCTGCAAGCAGTGGAACTGGAACCGGTCATTGAACGGTACTTCCGGGGCACAAACCTGTCTTCCCTGGAGCGTCTCAAGTTATTTAAACTTATTTGGGATGCGCTCTACTCAGAGTTTGCAGGACGACATGCTCTCTATGAGCGGAATTATGCAGGGAATCAAGATCAGGTACGTCTTGATACTCTGCACTGGGCACATATTCGTGGCGATACTGCCCGCTATCAAGAACTGGTCGAACAATGTCTGAATGATTACAATCTGGATGGTTGGACCGTCGAGTATTTACAGGAGTAAAGTAATCTATGAATCCTTCTTCTTTGCCTCTCGATACAGCACAACTGGTCAGTGTGGCTCTGTATTCCCCGAAACCAGAGGAGACGGTATGGTTTTTTCACGATCTGTTAGGCCTGGAGATCAGTCACCAGGAAGGGCAGTCGGTATACTTGCGCGCCTATGAGGATTTTTACCAGTACTCGCTTAAAATCACCGAGGCGGCCCTACCGGGGCTGGAAGAAGTTACCTGGCGAGCAGCTTCGGCCGAGGCGTTATCACGGCGGGTGGCTGCCCTGGAAGCCTCTGGGTATGGCCTGGGCTGGCGCGAAAAAGATTATGCACACGGTCCGGCGTACGTCTTTACTACGCCCGATGGGCACCGCATGAAGATCTTGTGGGATCTGGAGTATTTTGTGGCCCCAGAGGAATTACGGAGCAAGCTGCGAAATCGGCCATCGAAACGTCCTTTACGGGGAGTACCGGTACGTCGGATTGATCATGTCAACTTGCTGGTGAGTGAGGTCTCGACCAATCGTCAGTTTATGATGGATCTGCTCGGTTTTCGTATGCGAGAACAAAAGATTGGCGATGGTGGCAGGGAGATTGGAGCCTGGCTGAGTGTGAGTGCCCTGGTCCATGAACTGGCCTTGATGCGTGATGCTACTGGATCACGTGGACGTTTTCACCATGTAGCCTACTGGTATGGAGCCCCCCAACATCTGCTGGATATCGCAGATGTGTGCAGTGAACGTGATGTGCAAATCGAAGCTGGGCCGGCCAAGCATGGTGCTACACAGGCCTATTTCCTCTACGTGTTTGAGCCAGGTGGCAATCGAGTCGAGCTGTTTGGAGATACAGGCTATCTCATCTTTGATCCGAACTGGCAGACGGTGGTATGGAATGTGGCAAATGAAGTAGATTTGGAGAAAAGCAGTATTTGGTTTGGAGGACATCTGCCAAATACGTTCTATCAGTATGGGACGCCACCAGTTTCTCTCGCTGAATAAAAAGGGGCGGTACCTCATAGATTTCTCCTAGAGTCAAATATTTTGCCTAGTACATATCTACAAGAGAGCTTGGGCATGGAAAAGTTGTTTGGGGAATATGGATATCTTGGGGGTTGAATAGACAACCCTCCGCTGCGCTCCCGGAGCAAAGCGTAGGGTTGTCATATCGTCATCCTGGAGCGCAGGCCTCTGGCCTGCAGCGGGCGAGACGCCCGCGCTCCCAGTGTAGACTCTTTCCTAAAGAGGTCTCCTGATAATACACTAGTGCTCTGTTACATAAGTTCTGACGAGTGGCATGCTGAGCCGAAGGCGAAGGTTCTCGCTTTGGAGATGCTTCGCTCTGCTCAGCATGACAAATCAAAACTAAGTTACCAGAGCACTCGGTTATGAGCAAACTGAATGAGCTATGAAGAGAGGATATAGCAGAGCGAAAAACTCTCCGTCAAGGCAAAGGATTTCCTTTGGACTTTACCTTTTGCCAGCCGCTGTTGTGTTGGGGATGGTCACTATTGCGCCGACACTCTATCTCCTTATCACCAGCCTGACCCCACTCGATCTCACTCGACCGGAAACCAGATGGGATTTTTCCCGGCCCTTATCCAATTATACTCTACTGCTGCAAGATACACGCTTCCATAACTCTCTCTGGGTACAGGCAAAACTCTCTGTGGCTACGGTAAGTTTACAACTGTTGCTAGGGTTAGCAATTGCGCTGCTGCTCAACATGCGCCTGCGCTTTCTGGAAGCTTGTCGAACCATCTTTTTGATCCCGATGGTGCTTCCTCCAATTGTCGTGGCCATTATTTGGAAGGTACTCTATACGCCAGATATTAGCCCGGTTCTGTGGGCGCTGCGTTCACTTGGCTTTCCAGCTCCCTCCCTCATTACCGATCCCGATTTTGCCCTGTGGGCGATTATTATTGCCGATGTCTGGGAGTGGTTTCCCTTCACCATGCTGATGATTCTGGCCTCTCTCCAAATGATGCCAGATGAGCCTCTCGAGGCTGCTCACATCGATGGAGCTGCTGCCGGGCAAACATTGCTCTATATTGTGTTCCCTTTTCTTCGACCAGCTTTACTGGTGGCGGGTCTCTTTCGTCTTATCGATAGTATTAAAGCTTTTCCCTTGATCTATATTCTGACCGATGGTGGACCGGGAACGGTCACCGAGGTAACCAACTTTTATGCATTTATTCAAGCCTTTAATTTCTCCTATCTCGGGTTTTCCAGCGCCATCACTGTGGTAATGGTTCTAACGACCTTTGTCTTAAGCTGGTGGATTATCAAGTTTGTGGGGGCGAGGGTAGACATTGAATAAGATTTCCTTTAGGCAGACGCATAGACAAAAGAACCGGAGACGACGGCTATTCGCCTATGTTCTTGTCGTGAGTCTTATAGTGATGGTGATGTTCCCCTTTTTCTGGTTGCTGCATCTCTCGGTCAAACCGGATCAGGAGATTTTTGCTTTCCCACCCAAGCTCTTCTTCCGTCCGACCTTTGCACACTATCGAGCGCTTTGGGAAACGGATTTCCGAAGATCCTTTGGGAATAGCACCATCGCCAGTATCAGCTCTACTCTGTTATCTTTACTGCTTGGAGTACCAGCAGCTTACGCCCTTTCGCGGATGGACTCACGACACGAAGGACAGATTGCTCTCTGGATTCTGGCCAGTCGTATGGCTCCACCTATTGCCTATACTATTCCCTTCTTTCTCATCTATCGCCATGTGGAGCTGCTTGATACCCTGAGTGGTCTGGTGCTCATTTACCTTACCTTTAATTTATCGCTCGTTATCTGGATGATGCGCACTTTTTTCGATGGCACACCCCGATCCCTGGAAGAGGCTGCCTGGATTGACGGGGCGACGGTTTGGCAGAGCTTTTTGCGCATTGTGCTCCCTCTGGCCGCCCCTGGGCTGGCCGCTACCGCTATCTTCTGTTTTCTCTTCTCCTGGAATGACTTCTTCTTTGCCCTGATTCTTACCCGCACCCAAGCTATCACGGCCCCGGTGGCTGTAGTAAACTTTATGAATTACGAAGGGTGGGAATGGGGAAAAATCGCTGCCGGTGGCACTATGGTCATGCTACCAGTTGTACTCTTCTCCTTACTGGTGCGCAACTATCTGGTACGAGGACTAACGGCTGGAGCGCTGAAGGGATAGATGAATAATCTGGTCGAAGGGAGTTCCTATCCCAATGTTTGGGGAAAGGCGTTCCCGGATATCAAAAAGAAAAATAATTAAATGCTTGACCAGGATACAAAAAAAGGGCAATATATAAAAAAGAGAGTCTTTGACAAAAATCTCTGGATATTTGGAGAGGGAGGGAAACAGGGTGAATAATGAGAATGGAGGACATCCCAAAGGGGCTCTGGTCTTTATGTTGCTCTATCTAGTACTCCTTGTCTTGCTCTGGACTAATGCCTACTTGCAGCTCTGGTTTAGGGGGTAAATCGGCTATGAGAGATGAACAGAGGATGACCATTTATCTATACGAGCTGATCTGGATTCTTCCGAGTGTGGCCATTCCTATAGGGATGCTCGTCGCGCTCGTCGTGACCGCTTTTGGAGTCGGGATTAATGTCCCTGGAGATGAAGGTCGAGTCGATCCCACCAAGTTAGCAGAGACTGCTCCTTTTAATGCACCAGGGGTGGTTGAGGTCGCTCCAGGTAAATATGAAGTGCGGATGCTTGCAGGGATCTGGTTTTTCAACCCCAATGAGATTCGAGTACCAGTGGGGTCTACGGTCACCTTTATCGTCACCAGCCAGGATGTGATTCATGGTCTGGCGCTGCACGGAGCGAATATCAATCTGATGCTTCTTCCTGGACGGGTAGCCCGAGCCACTAGACAGTTTAATAAACCGGGGGAGTATCTCTTCGTCTGTCATGAATACTGTGGGATTGCCCATCATACCATGTTTGGCAAAGTTATTGTCGAAGAAAAATCTTAAGACTGAACAGAAGGAAGAATAGCTATGCAGACCATGAGTGAGGTTTCGCTGGACCTGCGCTCGGAAAATCGTTTAACCGGGGCGTATCTTACCATTGCCCTTGTTGCGCTGTTTCTGGGAGTGGTGACCGGGCTGTTGCAAGCACTCGAACATGCTGGAATCAATCTCTACCCTTATATGCCGATTATTCAATCCTATTATCATGGACTGAGTGTGCATGGAGTACTCAATGTCCTCGTCTGGACCACCTTTTTTATCTCTGGTTTTTTGACCTTTGTCCTGGTACGGGCACTCCAGACCCCTTTGTCAAGTAGATTACTGGGATGGGGTACCTTCTGGCTCATGACGGTCGGATTAGTGATTGCAGCTATTCCCCTCCTTGCCAACAATGCTACGGTCATGTTTACCTTCTATCCCCCGTTAAAAGCGGATTCCCTTTTCTATATCGGATTGACGCTGGTAGTAGTTGGAACCTGGTTGGTCACCTTAAGCCTTGTGCTCACCTATCGCGCCTGGCGAGCCCTCCATCCCGGTGAACGTACCCCTTTGGCCGCCTACATGTCTCTGGTGACCTTTGTGATGTGGACCATTGCCTCTCTGGGGATTGCTAGCGAGATGCTCTTCCTGGTTATTCCCTGGTCTCTGGGCTGGATCGCCGGGACCGATGCACTTTTGGCCCGAGTGCTTTTCTGGTTCACGGGACACCCTATTGTTTATTTTTGGTTGCTTCCGGCCTATGTGTCATGGTACACCATGGTTCCACGGCAAGCTGGAGGGAAGCTCTTTAGCGATCCAATGGCCCGAGTCGCCTTTATTCTCTTTTTACTCTTATCTACTCCGGTAGGCTTTCATCATCAATTCACCGATCCAGGGATACCTTCTGGGTGGAAACTGATCCATTCCTTTCTTACCTTTGCCGTATTCTTCCCAAGCCTGCTCACCTTTTTTAATGTGGTAGCTTCCCTGGAAAGCGGGGCACGGGAGCGAGGGGGAAAGGGATGGGTGGCCTGGTTTCTTAAACTCCCCTGGGGAAATCCTTCTTTGGCCGCTCAGGTGTTAGGTATGATCCTTTTTGCTTTTGGCGGAATCAGTGGCCTGATCAATGCTTCCTATAACGTCAACCTCGTTGTGCATAATACGGCCTGGGTCCCTGGACACTTTCATCTGACCATAGGAGCGGCAGTGACTTTGAGTTTTATGGGGATTACCTACTGGTTAGTGCCCTTGCTTCGGGGACGGGCTCTGTGGAGTCGGGGACTGGCCTTGGCCCAGGCCTGGTCATGGTTTATTGGGATGGTCATCTTCTCGAATTCGTTACATCGGTTAGGACTGATGGGAATGCCCCGCCGTACGATGATCGGCTCAGCAGCTTACCTCGCGCTTCGTCCAGACTGGCAAGCAGTGCTCCCCTTAGTAGGGATCGGAGGCTCTATCCTTTTCCTTAGCGGATTACTCTACTTCGTGAATATGATCATGACCGTGCTTGCCTCCAAAGAGTCCGTGACCATCGAGGTACCGTTTGCGGAGGCGCTGTCTGGATCCGATCATGCTCCCCAAATTCTGGACCGCTGGTGGCCCTGGTTGGTGGTAACTTTTATCCTGATCTTGATTGCCTATGGACCGATGCTTGTCTATCTGATTAGCACTACTCCACTTACCTCTCCGGGATTTCGTGTCTGGTAAACTCCACCTGTGGCCTCTGCCAAATAAAGAAGCGGAGGCCATTTTTTTATCTTTCTTTATGAAGGATTGGAGGTGCAATATGGTCAAGAAAATAGGATCCTTTATACTGGCGTTTTTTTTGGTGGCGTGGAGCACGATAGCTCTGGCTGCTGGAGCAACCGAACTCCAATGGTTTGGCCAGTCAGCCTTTAAGATTACCACGCCCGGTGGGAAAGTCATCGTAATCGATCCCTTTATTACCCAGAATCCCAAAACCCCTGAAGCCCTCAAAGACCTGAGTAAGCTGGGCAAAGTGGATCTGATCCTGGTGACCCATGGGCATGGGGATCATGTTGGGGATACGGCACAAATCGCGAAAATGACCCAGGCCAAGGTGGCCTTAAATGCAGACATGGGGCACACGTTTGCGATCCTCAACTGGGTTCCTTACGACCAACTGATTCGCTTTAACAAAAGTGGTTCGATTACACCACTCGGATCAGAGATCATCATCACCATGGTGCATGCAGAACATAGTTCTGAGATTGTTTATACAAACCCAGAAACTCAGAAACGGGAGCTCCATCCTGGTGGAGAACCAGCTGGATATATCATCAAGCTGGAGAATGGGTTTACTATTTACCATGCTGGGGATACCGGAGTGTTTAGTGACATGCAGTTTATTGGGGAGTACTATAAACCCGATGTAGCTCTCTTGCCAATAGGTGGACACTTTACGATGGATCCAGCCCATGCCGCATATGCCGTAAAAAATCTCTTAAAAATCAAGAGAGTAATCCCCATACATTATGGGACATTTCCACCCCTGAAAGGTACACCGGAGGAGTTGATCAAAGCGCTTGATGATCCTTCCTTTCAAGTCATTGTGATGCAACCAGGAGAGGTTCGGAAATTCGAATAAACCGGAATGTGATAGGAGTTGACCAGGGGCAGCAGGTTCGCTACGCAGGAGGGCAGGAGGATAACCGTAATCCCTTGTGGCGTAATTGCGAAGCCAGAATAGCGGTAAGTATTCTGGCTCGATGGATAAATGTATGCTGATGGAGGACTCTCTGACGAGCCGCTGCTCCAACAGAGTTTCTTTTCTCCGGGGTAAGAGAACAGAGCGCTGAGCTGACATCATCTGTGTTCCACACAATCTGAATCTCCGTTCCAGGTTGAAAGAATAGTTCCATTCCTTCCCAGAAGTCACTCAAGATACATGCCCCGCAGGCGGCTGCCTCAAAGAGTCTGGAAGGAGGGGAGTATCCATACTGCACCATACTGCTACGCGTTAGACTGAGTACCAAACGGGCGCTACTATACAGGACAGGAAGACGAGTAGGGGGAACAAAACCGAGAGTGGAGATGTTGGGAGGGAGGGGATAGTCATCCCATCCAGAGCCAGCGAGCAGAAAGGTAGATGCAGGGCTCTGTTCCGCTGTGGCAAAGAAAAATTCTTTCACGCGGGTTTCTCTATCCCCCAGACAATTCCCCACAAACAGGAGATCACAAATCAGGGAGGGGTCCGGGGCATGAGGCTTAAACCGGTGTGGATCGACCCCACTGGACAGGTAGTAAATTTGTCTAGCCCCAAGCAGTTGATAGTGTTGCCCGGCCTTTTTTCCACCGTTAATCAGCAGGATTCCATCAAATTTGGAGATGATATTCCACCAGTAATGGTCAGGATTGTGCAAAATCGGTGGAAGGATTGCAGGAGCATCTCCATCTGCCAGCAACACCAGTTGGTGGGGAGAATGCCAAACCAGGAGCCCTTCTTCTATTTCTCGATCCCGCGTGCCACACTCGCTGAATTTGATGATTACATCAGTGGTGGAGAGGAAGGTGAAAAGAGGGGTAAGCGATTCATCTGTCTGATAGAAGTGGACAGTAATCCCCTTTGCCCAGGATCGACTCCGAGCCTGATTTTTCCTTTTTCCTCGAGATTCCTCCAAAAACCAGATTTCCCAGCCTAAATCATGCAAAGCCTTACAGATTCCGCGAAAAAAGGTGGTTGCGCCATTGGCATGAGCAGACGTAATCGAGGAGCCGAAGACCGCCAGTCTCAAAGGAGTATCCCTCTCTATTCCGTCATCAAACCAGAACTCCGCTGAAAAAAACTCGGTGGAATCTCTTTACAAAATAGGATAAATTACCGATACGTATTTCGTGATGTTTGTCAGATCATACGGCAGACTTTTCTCTATTCCGGAAGTGCTGACCAGTGGTCATGCTGAGCCAAAGGGGAAGCATCTCGCTTGCCAGGGTTTTATTCCCTCTCAGGAGATTCTTCGCTCTTTGCAGTCGCTCAGAATGACAGCCATTGCAAAATTTTTTGCAATAAGGTATTCGTTTGATAGAAAGATGCTGCACTCTGGTCATTCTATGTGGAAAAGGATCTCCTTAGGTCTCTCTCCTTTGCTTAGAGGAACCGGTGGAGGAGACCTTTTCTTTTCGAATGGCCAGAGTAATGATTCTTTTGCAATCCAACGAGGATGCTATGTCAACTATCGCTATCCCTTTCCTCATCTTTCTCTTGGGAACTGTACTGGGCAGTTTTGCCAATGTCTGTATTTATCGCCTTCCCCGTGGACAATCCATTCTTTGGCCGCGCTCACACTGTCCAGTGTGTGGAACTCCAGTCCGACCCCTGGATAATATTCCCCTATTAAGCTTTTTCTTTCTGCGTGGACGATGTCGGGCCTGTCGGGAATCTATCTCCTGGCAGTATCCACTTGTAGAGGCGCTCTCAGGATTACTCTATCTTTTGGTTTATGCAACGTATGGTATCACTATACTTAGTGGACTCTATGCCCTGCTCACAACGGTGCTCCTCATCGTTACCTTTATCGATCTTGAACATCAAATCATTCCAGATAAGATCACCCTTCCCGGTCTGGTTATCGGTTTACTCTGTAACCCTCTCTTGCCTATCTCCTTTCCCAATGCCCTCATCGGTGGTCTTCTTGGTGGAGGGATCTTTCTGCTGGCTGCACTCCTCTCCCGTGGAGGCATGGGAGGAGGTGATATCAAACTCATGGCTATGCTTGGAGTATTTTTCGGATGGCAACGAGCTTTACTGACCATCTTTGTAGGAGTATGCACCGGAGCATTTGGGGGAATCCTGTTAATGCTCATCAAGAAAAAAGGGCGAAAAGATCAGGTTCCTTTTGGTCCCTTTCTCGCCCTTGGTGGTATTATTACCCTCTTGTGGGGACAAGAGATTATTGCCTGGTATCTCGCTTTGCGTATGTAAAAGGGGATCAACACTCTCCCAGCACCGAGTTATCTAGCGATATCGGACGAAAGGCTCCTGCGTAGAGTGCGTTGACTAAATCTTCCATGCCGGCAATCGGCAGAAAGAATTCCGTGGCATATTTGAGAAACCACTGCTGGTTCGCAAAATGGGCATCACTGCCTCCGGTTCCTTTGAGACCATTCCGTGCAATCAACGCACTGGCCTTGGCATTTTGTTCTTGAGAATTCGCTCCGTTGAATTCCTCGATAATCGTGACCTCTCGCACGACCTCCCGATGTTGCTCCAGAGCTTTTCCATACACTGAGCCTCGAAAAGGATGGGCTGGTATGGCAATTCCCCCACACTCACGTATGAGACGAATAACCTCTTGATCTTTTAGGCGCCGATGGGAGATATCTATATGCTTGAGAAAATCGTCTGTGACCCCATACAAGAGGAGATGTCCTAAATCCGCGTCCACCTCCACTCCCTGAAAGATTAAAACCTCATATTCCTCCGCCAGTCTTTGATACTCCGCACACCGATGCATGGTGCGGTGTTCGGTCAAGACAAAACCGTGGAACGGATGATGTTGACGAAAGTGCTGGACCATCCGGCAGTAATCCTCGACCTTTGCCGTCGAGTCTAACGACACTTCCGAGTGTACATGCAGATCAATGATGACTGAAGAAACGCTGGAAGTATCTATCAACTGCTCAGATTTCGATGGTGTAAAAGACATACGGCTTAGACTCGATAGAGGTCCACCCCATCACCAATTGTCGTATCAAAATATTCCACTAATGATTCTACCGTCCAGCCCCCCTCTCTATACGCCGTACGGATCGGTTCAGGATTCGAGATGATCTGGAGGCGATCCCCACTAATAGCCACGGTTTGACCTGTAATATCCGCCGCTTCGTCAGAAGCAAGAAATACCACTACAGGCGCTACATGCCGGGGATGTCGATCGGCACGGCGGGTGGTAACGGTGATTCCCTGTTCCTGTCGAATCTGGCGGGCTCGTTCGGGTACACTCTCGGTCATTCGCGTATCAGCCCCTGGCCAGATCGCGTTGACCGTGACATTGTACTTGGCCATTTCTTTCGCTACGGTCCGGGTAAAGCCTAAAATACCCGCCTTGGCCGCAGCATAGTTTGACTGGCCGGTATTCCCAGCAGCAGACCCTGAAGAAAAGTTGATAATGCGTCCGTATTTCTGCTGACGCATCAAGACGGTAGCAGGTTTTTGGACGTTGTAGGTCCCTTTGAGATGCACCCGGATCACCTCATCCCATTCTTCTTCGGTCATGTTAAAAAACATTCGATCCCGCAGAATTCCAGCGACATGCACGGAAATATCCAGACGGCCAAATTCTTTGACCGCGGTCTGAATCAGATTATTTCCTCCTTCGACTGTAGCAACCGTATCATAGTTTGCTACAGCGGTACCACCGGCCTCTCTAATCTCTTTGACGACCGCATCGGCTACGCCTGGATCTAGTCCCTTTCCAGTGAGATCGGTTCCAATGTCATTGACCACTACTTTGGCCCCTTCTTTGGCCATAAGCAGACAGATCTCCCGCCCAATGCCTCGCCCTCCACCAGTCACCACCGCTACTTTATCTTTCAAAAGCATCGCTTTTTCTCCTTCTCTCGAGTATACCAATCATCCTCATATTCTTGAGTTTCTAAATACGATAGAGATTGATGCCATGCCCTAGCGTGGCTTTGAATTCCTGGATCAGACTGTCCACCGTCCATCCGCCGATCCGATAAGCAGTCCGGATTGGTTCGGGATTGGAAATAAGCTGCAGACGACCACCGCTTACCGCAAAGGTTTGGCCGGTAATGCGAGCTGCTTTTTCGGAGGCGAGATAGACGACGACTGGAGCAATATGTTTGGGATGACGATCGGTAGTACGAGCCATGGTTTGGATGCCTTGTTCTTGGCGAATTTGTCTTGCCCGTTCAGGAACAGTAGCGGTCATCCGGGTGTCGGCTGAGGGCCAGATCGCGTTGACCGTGACATTATACTTGGCCATTTCTTTTGCTACGGTCCGGGTAAAGCCTAAAATACCTGCCTTGGCCGCAGCATAGTTTGCCTGCCCAGTATTGCCAGCGGCGGAACTGGAGGAGAAGGTAATAATGCGACCCCATTTCTGTTGCCGCATCAGCACAGCCGCTGGTTTGTGCACGTTGTAGGTCCCTTTGAGATGGACCCGAATGACATCATCCCATTCTTCTTCGGTCATGTTAAAGATCATGCGATCCCGTAGGATCCCAGCGACATGAACAGAGATATCAATCCGACCAAATTCCTTCACCGCGGTCTGAATGATGTTGTTTCCTCCTTCCACAGTGGTCACAGTATCATAATTCGCAACAGCGGTACCTCCTGCATCTCGAATTTCCTGGACTACTTTATCTGCCGCACTCGGATCCAGACCTTTACCGGAGACATCTGTGCCGACATCATTGACCACCACTTTGGCCCCTTCCTTGGCCATGAGCAGACAGATTTCCCGCCCAATACCGCCAGCCCCTCCGGTGACCACAGCCACCTTGTCTTGTAGTAACATCTTCTCTCTCCTTTCTATCAAATAGAAACATCCCTATCATGAGTCATAAGCGGAGATACGCAGAGACAAAAACTCTTCTCGCCCCTTCTCTTGTTAGCCAGATTTCATGCGGTACAAAAAAAAGCGTGACCTACTCTTCTTCCATTCGGTCACTGCTTTTTTTATCAACTCACTACAAAACTGTCAAGTAAAAAACGCTTGCAATATCCTGGAACTTCGCATCCTGTTCAAGAATGCTCCTCTTGGTTCTCTTCCCAGCGCTCTTCTGGAAAGTATTCATCATACTCCTGCTGATGACTTCCGTTGAGCTGGACACTGAATTGGCATTTGGCTTTTTCCGGAGTAGGGGTTCCAGATTTCTCCCGCTCTTTTAACCCTAAATGGTTTTTGATCAGGGTTTTGGTAGTTTTGCGATCCTTATAATATCCAAGCTGATCAAAAACTTTTCGGCGGTTGAGAATAGAGGCCTTCAGTTTCTCATTATCGATGGAAAAGTAATCACAGATAAACGTGAATGAGGGAAAATCTGTATCGGTACTGTGGAAGATGTAGAATTCAGCACTGAGGTATTCATCAAAGCCTTCATACAAATAATCTTTAATCGCCTGAGTCAATATGGCCCAGAGAAGTTGTTCTTCAGGAAGCACTGCCTTCCCCTTTCTCCCCTTTTGTTTGAAGGTACAGTCAGAATCTTGACACCCTTCTCATCACTTACTTTTGGGTAAACCTTCTTTTTATATTATTGCACAAAATCTTGGGAAAGACAATAAAATTTTAGTCCACAATATCCTCTCCACCATCAACTCCAATTACATTTCCAGACATCCAATAAGTCCCGGGCTGGCAGAGCACAGCGATAGCTGCCGCAACGTCTTGTGGAGTTGTCAAGCGTTTCCCAGGATTTCGCTCTGCGGCCACTTTTATCATCTGTTCATGGCCCGGGATCTTTCGCAAAGCCGGGGTATCGGTAACCCCGGCCCGGATTGCATTTGCCGTAATTCCATAAGGCGCCAGTTCCAGTGCCAATTGCCGGATATGAGACTCGAGCGCAGCTTTCGCTGCAGACACAGCACCGTAGGTTGGCCATACACGATGCCCCCCAGCACTGGTCATAGCAAAAATCTTAGCACCACGGGGCAAGAGCTGCCGTCTTACCAGATCCTGAACCCAGTAGACCAGGCTATGAGCCATCACGTCCAGGGTCATGTTCATTTGAGCTGGGGTAATCTCCTCTTGTGGGGAAGAGGCAATAAATGGTTTGAGGGTACCAAAGGCCAGGGAATGGAGGAATACGTGTATTGCACCCGGAGGAGTGCTCTGTTGCAGGTGAGCCTCTATTTTCTCTAAGGCTTCCACCCGTTTATCTGGGTCTGCGGCATTCATATTCATAAAAACGGCCTGTCGCCCCATTCCCTGGATTTGCCCTACAATCCGTTCGACGTTATGCAGGGTAGCCTTCCTATCCAGATGGATACCAAAGATATTCATTCCATGCTGAGCGAGTGCTATACTCGTAGCTTCCCCAAATCCACTGGATGCCCCCAAAATGAGGGCCCACGCTGGTGTCGCAGTATGTTGTTCCAAAGTAAACTCTCCTTTGTGCTTCTTACTCTTGTGCGTTCCTCAGTTAATAGTCTTCCGCTTTTACCACTTTCCGATAGGACTTGATTGGTTGCTCTAGCTCTGTGCCAGCGATCAATTCTTTGTAACTCACTCCCAAAACTCGGGCGAGATTTTCTGCAACCGGTTGAGGAGGACGATAATTCTCATATTCAATCTTATACAGATACCCTTGACTAATTCCAGCCTGTTCTGCCACTTGCCGACGATCCAGTTTTTTCGCCTCAATGAGTTGAGAAAGTTTTGTTCCAAACGTGTTTCCCATGAAGAGTCATCCCTCCTCTTGTTAGTGAGTTGTGTACCTGGGTAACCATGAAGATCTGCAAGACAAGAGAACGCCTTCCCTAGCGCAGAATTTTCCGAATCGTTTTCAGCGTAGTCTCAATGTCTTGTCTTGTAATATCGAGATGGGTCACAGCACGGATACGGGTTTTGCTAAATGGACTCATCCGTATTCCTTCTTTGCCGAGTCGTTCCACAAACTCTTGTGCGGTCATCTTTGCCTGAGGAGTGAGATCAAAGAAGAGAATATTGGTTTCCACTGTTTCCGGCTGTATAGTGATTTCCGGAATTTCGGCGAGGCCATCAGCCAGGAGCCGGGCATGGGCATGATCTTCTGCCAAACGCTCTATATGATGATCGAGGGCGTATACTCCACCAGCAGCAATAATACCGGCCTGCCGCATTGCCCCCCCAAAAAGATGCTTATACCGTCTCGCTTCTTGAATGAACTCCCGTGAACCAGCTAAAACGGAGCCGACCGGAGCTCCCAAGCCTTTGGATAAACAGAGGCATACCGAATCGAAGAGCGCAGCATACCGGCTCGCTGGGATTCCACTGGCTACCACGGCATTCATAAGACGGGCGCCATCAAGATGAAGGGCGAGCTGATAGCTCCGGGCTGCAGCACATACCGCTTCCATTTTGGGAAGGGGCCAGATCGCTCCTCCTCCTAAATTATGGGTATTTTCTAAGGACACCAGCCGGCTACGTGGATAGTGGGGATCATCTGGCCTTATGGCCTCTGTAAGCTGCTCCGGTCCGAAAATACCCCGTTCCCCTTGTATCGGATAGATCATTACCCCTGAGAGAAAGGCAGGCCCTCCTGACTCAAAATGAATTGGATGGGAACTTTTCTCCATAATCACTTCATCCCCCGGGCGGGTATGCACTTTAAAAGCAATTTCGTTCGACATTGTACTCGACGGGAGAAACAACGCTGCTTCTTTGCCCATCAATTCTGCGACCTTTTCTTGTAAGAGATTTACCGTCGGATCTTCATTTCTCTGTTCGTCTCCCACCGGTGCTTCCGCCATAAACCGACGCATCGCTGGAGTAGGACGGGTTGCGGTATCACTTGACAAATCAATCAACTGGTCCTGCATCTTCCTCTGCTCCTTTTGCATTGGCCTCTCAGGAAGAGCGCTGGAGGCGCTTGTTCATTTCCTGCTCGTAGAGTTTGTGATACATTACATCCCATTCCCTGCTCCCTTCCACGATCTTACGGCTGTAGGAATGAAGTGTCCGTCGCACTTCTTCATCGATACTTTCTTCAAGCTTTAAGCTTTCGGTGATACTCCGCACTACTTGCAGGCGCACAGCATTACTCTCCGTCAGAAAACGAATCTCTGGAATAGCTTCTAATTCTTGGACGACGAGATGTGAGAGATGATTAATTTTTTCCCGACTCAAGCGCATAATGATTCCTTGTTTATCTAAAGGATCAAACCCCGTTCCTTGATTAATTTCCTCTTCACTAACATGAACATCTTTTGATACTCGATGTTTCCCTTGGCTAAATCGGTAGCATGCTCTTTTAACAGATCTCTGACTTCCTCATTCAAACGGTCTTCGACAAGGAGATCTTCCGTGATCACATGCCGAACACGAGCTATAAGATCATTCGGGCTTCCAGTGGTGGTGATCAAATCCTTGGCCAGGAGATCACGCACAATGGTGTGTGCTAAATGTTCGATCATTCCTTTCGGTAAGCGCATGGACTACTTTCCTTTACGCAAGATGTGCCACCCACAAGTGATGACACATGCAACGTAATTCTGTAACAAATTCTACCCGATCTCCGTGAAGAGGAGATCGTCATTCTCAAGTATTTTTGCACAATATCTCCTTTACTGTCAAGTGGTTTGACTAAAGCTTGTTCCTGCAATTTTCAAAAAAGTGAATTTTTTCTTGTCTGAGTCGTAGCAATTTTGGTAGAATATAATCTCTTCTGTAGGCAAAGAATCTCCTCTTGGGGAGTATACGTCTATGAATCTCCAGACACAGTATAAATTGAATACTCTACAAGAGGTAGTCTATCCAGAAGAGCTGCGGTCGGCTCCGATCCAGCGCTGGATATGGGACGTGCTCCATTGTCCTGCACCTCTTTCTCCTTTGACCGGATCGGTGTTTCCTGCCATCATTGAGCAAAGTTCGGAAAGGGCATTTCAACAACTGGCCTTTCCTATGGCGAAATTGGAAGGGAGAGTAATCCAATCATATTATTATCAACGGCCTATTCCTCGTCCGTCCATCTCTGTTCCCGGGGGATCCGGTAGGGGAGGATGCACATTTGACAAAGTTTCAGGATTTGCGTTAGTGCGTAACTGGCAGAGTCAGTGGTTTCCGCAAATCTGGTCTGATGTACAATCGCTGCGTGAGTTTGATTTGGTAGAGGGATCTCTTCCGGAACTCTTCACCCACCTGGAACGTGGGATAGCCATTCAGACACGTCACTGGCAATACTATTTTCTGCTGGTCTTGCCCGCTCTTTCTATTCTTGATCGCTACCTGCAATACTGTAAAGATTTTTTGTGGATGACCGATTCCCTGGATGCCTTTCTCTTGTTACCAGGCTCGGAGAATAAACATCTCGAATTACATGCTCATCTGTGGGAACTTGCCCAGCAGGCGCGTAAATCCCCCTTTGTACTTTCGGCTTTCCTCGAAAAACCAGGTGAAACGATTCTCCAGGCGTTAAAAAAGCGGAGACCAGGACGGCTCTTTATCCGCCAATTGGAAGAATTGCTGGCCACTACGGGGCATTGTGCTCCTTCTCATGATTATCTGGATCCCACCTGGTGGGAAGATCCTTCGCTTGTCCTCAACGGGATTCGCGGTTATCTAGGACGACCAGAATACAACTATTTTGAGGCGCGGAAACAACGCCAACAGCACCGAGAGAATCTCGAGCGGCGCTGGTATGACCAGCTTGCTTCTTCCCCGGTGCGACAGGAACAATTCCAGCAACACCTGATTGAAGCGCGTCTTGCCTATGCCTTACAAGCAGATCAGGCGTTTTTTATTGACCAGATGTGCAGTGCGGAAGTGAGACGAGTCATTCTCGAATGTGGCTCCCGCTTTGTTACAGAACACAAACTCAACACTCTGGACGATATCTTTTTCCTCACCCTTGAAGAGGTGCGCAGTCTGGCCTACACTTCCCATTTACCGCATGGGCTTCCCGACAGGATCCGGGAACGACGAAAGTATTGGAAGGAGAGTTGGCAATATCGACCAGTATTAGGGACACCTTCAGAAGTCTTTGAATCTCTTTCTCCCCTCTCTCATCTTCTCACCGAGTTGTGGGTTCCTTTGCCCTCTTTCCGAGAACATGAAAATAGTGATGAAGAGAGGATTGTCAAGGGCATACGGGCTTCTCCTGGCCAAGCCCAAGGACGAGTCTGTGTAGTCAACTCTTTTCGCGATTTCTCTACTTTAGAACCTGGCAATGTCTTGGTCTGTCGAACAGTGCTCCCCTCCTGGAGTCCGCTCTTTTCTCTGGTGAGCGCCTTGGTAACGGATGTGGGAGGCCTTCTTTCCGTTGGAGCGATGATGGCTCGGGAGTGTGGAATTCCTGCGGTGGTAGCTACCCGGGAGGGCACAAAACTCTTGCGAAATGGTGAACTGGTGTATGTAGATGGTGAAACCGGGGAGGTCCACCGGAACATGGCGCAATCGTTGTTTTGAAGGTATAGAGCTAGAGCTATCGCTTCCAGAATCGCCGCCAGAAACCTCGGGAGGAGAGATAAGAGATTTCTCGACGTCGTTCTTGTAACACCACGGAAAGTTCGCGGATCACGGTGTGCCGTTCCATGGCTTTTTTCCAGAGGAGTTCGAGCTCGCGCATTGCTTCTTCAATTTGACGAATCTCTGCTTCAAGAGCCGTAGGTTGAGGAGTAGGATTCTCTCTCTCCACACCAAGTTTTTTTATAAGAGGCATTGTCCTTTTCTGCTCCTCCGTCCTGTCTTATAAGGGCATTTATTCCTCATCCGGAGCTATAATGTCTCCTCGTTGTTCGCTTTCCATCATTTCGTCGACCATCTCCCCAAAGTCTTCCCCAGTTTCCTCACCAAGGGCACTACTCATTTGGTGTGCCCAGCGGCGGAGACTTTTCGGATCTTCCAGATCGCCAATTTTACTCGGATCCGCAAGAGCCTCTAACCGATCCTCCTCCGAATGAATACGGGCAATGCGGGAAATCAGTCGGGAAAGATTCACCCCTTGACAATAAGGGCAACATAACGAGCGGCTAAAAGCCGACACACCATAGAGAAACGAAAACTTTTTCCCACAATCATTACACCGATACTCATAGATGGGCATCTCAGCTATCCTTTCTCTCTCGTCTGTATGCGCTTTCCCTCTTTTCTCCTTTCCAAACTCTCTCTTTATCCTAACATAAATCCTTAAAATGACAAGAGAGGAGAAGGGTGGCAAACAAATTTTTCTCAATCAAACAGCCGAAAACGGATGATATAATACAGAGCCGCCACTCCATCACGCCACGTGATCTTTTTTCCCTCACTATAATCTCGCCCACTATAAGAAATGGGGACTTCATAGATCCGATACTTCCGCTTGGCCAGCTTGGCGGTCACTTCTGGCTCAAAACCAAACCGGTTTGTTTTGAGCGGCAGAGATTTAATCACTTCAGCCCGGAAGGCTTTATACCCTGTTTCCATATCGGAAAGATTCAGGTTGGTCAACATGTTAGAAAAAAGGGTAAGCATTTTGTTCGCAACAAAGTGCCAAAAGAAGAGGACACGATGAGGGCCACCGAGAAAGCGGGAGCCAAACACCGCATCTGCTCGGCCATCTATAAGAGGTTCAAGCAGCTTGGTATAATCGCGTGGATCGTACTCCAGGTCACTATCCTGAACAATGACTATGTCACCACGTACCTGCTGAAAACCGGTGCGTAAAGCAGCACCTTTTCCCTGATTTTTCTGATGATAAAAGATAAAAATATTCTCCGCCTCTACCTTCTGTAAGAACTCCCGTGTTCCATCGGTTGACCCGTCATCGACCACAATGATCTCTTTTGGAATATCAATCGCCTGGACACGTTGAAGGATTTCGGCAATGGTCTCTCGTTCGTTGTAAACGGGCATAACCACGGAAAGTAACATATTACCTTTTCTTCCGACTCTGGAGCCAGCGTTCCGAGTTATAAAGCAACTCCTCTTTTTCAATCCACCGTTTTCCCATTTCTCCTGATGGCCGATCTAAATAAAGGTGCTCCATGAAGGAGGGAACTGTGTCGGAGAGCTTGCTGGTTTTAGAACCCCCAGGATTTAGGGACGGAGCCAGGAATTCTGTCACGGGGCTGGAGGGGAGAAGAGGGTCTGCATGCGGTAGGGGCTCAGGCTCTTTGATTTCAGGCTCGGGAAGATTCTCTTCCGCGTACATCGAGGCAAAGGCCCCCTCATTTTCCAGACAGGTTGGAGCAGTTTTAGCGGGCCCGGCAGGCATATCTAAAAAATGGAGGGTATGAATCACCAGAAAGAGAGTGCCGAGAAGAAGCAACCCGGCACACACCAGAAAAGTCCCCTTTCCCAGGTATTGAAAGCTAAAGCTAGCAACCGTTGCTCCCCATTGCCCTAATAGATTGTGGACCTCTGAGCGGGACGTATCCACAAACAACCAGGAAGGGTCCAGAGGATCATAGGAGAGTAAGCTCAACACATAAAGGCTAGCTCCAGCCAGTAAACCCACACCAGCAGTGCGGTACATGGTTTGTCTCACCTCTCACTTCGTCTGGAATGCGCTGCTCTTTTCATCGATCGCCATGTCCAGAGATTTTTCCAAATGAATTTTGCCATAAATAAAGGGTGTTGTCAACTGAAAGACGCTAAGGAATCTAGGGGAAAGAAACTTTTCTTGACGTAGAAACTCGTCTATGATAAAACACTGACAAAAATGTAGCGTAGAAATGGTATAATCTCTTCATAGGGCCAAGGCGAGGTTGAATAGCCTCCAGTTTTTCAAGATCAGCAATCTCGTTTCTGGTATCTTCAGAACCAATGGATTGATAAAGTGGAAAAAGGAGAGCCGACATGACCACAACTCTTTCCCGTCCAGAACCACGCTTCGATTGGTTTATTCCTATCGATGGAGATGGAGCACATATCGGAACCTTACGAGCGGAGCGCCCACCGACCTTTAGTTATCTGCGGGAAGTGGTACAAACGGCTGAAGATTGTGGATTTTATTCTTTACTGATTCCGACGCGTTTTGTGAATGGCCTCTTTGATGAGGGAGCACCGCTGGCTGAAACCTGGACGACAGCGACGGCACTTGCCGCAGTTACCAAACGTATTCGATTTCTCGTGGCCGTGCGTCCAGGGTTTATTTCGCTAGGACTCTTTGCCCAAATGGCAGCGACTTTCGATCAAATCAGTGGTGGACGTCTTGACCTTAATATTGTTCCAGGGGGCATTCAGCATGATTTCGAGCGGTTTGGAGAACAAAGCGATCATGCCTTTCGTTATGAACGTGCAGAAGAATTTATCGCTGCCTGTCGAAAATTATGGGAGAAATCAGAGTCAGTAGATTTTGACGGGAAATATATTCAACTGAAAGGAGCTCTCTGTTCTCCTGGCCCGGTAGGGAGAGGACCTCTCTTTTACCTGGGAGGAGCTTCCGATCGAGCATTAACCCTGGCCGGAAGGCAAGCTGATGTCTATCTGACCTGGATAGAACCGCTCGAACAGATTGCAGCGCGTTTGCAAAAAGCAACTGAATTCTTTCAGGCGGCGCATCGTACTCCTCAATTTGGTCTGCGTACCCATCTAGTAGTCAAATCTACCGAAGCAGAGGCCTGGAAGGCGGCGGAGGAGTTATTAATCCAGGCGGATGACCGGGTGCGTCAACAGCGGCAAGCTGTTTTTGCAAATACCCCGATGGTGGGACAGCGGGCGCAGGTTCAGGAAGCAGCAGGACATCGTTTGACCGCTCGACTCTGGAATGGGATCGCACAAGTGCGTGTGAACTGTGGTACTGCCTTAGTAGGAACACCGGAACAGGTCAGTGAAGAGCTCCTCGGGTATTGGCGGCTTGGGATCGATGAATTTATTCTCTCTGGGTATCCTCATGTCGAAACCTGTCAGGAAACAGCTCGCAACCTTCTCCCTCTACTCAAAGAGCGCATTGCTCGAGAACGGATAGAAGTAACGGCTTCCTCAACATAATAACCCTCAGAAATTTTGCCCGAGGAGAGAACCTATGCACGGCGCACTCGCTGGAATTCGAGTTTTAGACTTCACGCAGGTAGTTGGTCCTCCCTACTGCACCATGCTTTTAGCCGACTTGGGAGCTGAGGTTATCAAGATCGAAGAACGACAGGAAGCCCTGAAACGGCTTCAAGTTGGTCCATTACGACACCGTGATGGGCACGAGGAACCCATTCCAACCTTCTGGCTCTACGTCAACCGGAATAAGAAGAGTGTCACCCTCAATCTCAAAACCCCCGAGGGGGTACGGATTCTAAAAGAACTTATTCCGCATGCCGATGTGGTGGTGGAAAATTTCAGTGTAGGGACTATGGATAGGCTGGGCATAGGATATACCCACTTGCGTGCTCTCAATCCTCGTCTGATCTATGCATCAATCTCTGCCTTTGGTCAGTATGGGCCTTATGCTGGACAACGTGGTTATGATCTGCTAGCCGAGGCAATTAGCGGGTATATGAGCATTACAGGCTATCCGGAAAATCCTCCTACCAAGTCAGGGCAATCGATTGCCGATTATTATGCAGGGCTTCTCTGTGCCGTAGCCATTTTAGCTGCCTTACGCTATCGAGATCAGACTGGGCGGGGCCAGCAGATCGATATTGCTCTGCTGGATAGTCTAATCTCAGCCCTGGATGGATATGCCGAATTTTATACCCTTACCGGTCGGGTGGTTGAAAGGGTCGGTAATCACTCCATCCAGACCGGGCCAGCTTATGGTCTGCATGAGGCACAAGATGGCTATGTAGTGATTGGGATTACCACCGAAGCTATCTGGAAACGTTTCTGTCAAGTCCTCGGCCGACCCGAACTCCTCACCGATCCACGTTGCCATAACATCATGGCTCGTCGTCAGCATCCCGATTTTATTCGGGAGCTTATTGGAAGCTGGGTACGTGCACGGAGTAAGAAGGAGGTGGTGCAGACACTGGTCGAAGCCGGAGTCCCTGCTGCCCCGGTCAATTCACTGGCGGAGATGGTGCACGACCCACAGGTACAAGCTCGTGAGATGTTTGTCTCGGTGGAGCATCCCCAATTTGGTCCCCTCACGATCACTGGTACCCCCCTCAAACTTTCTGAAACTCCGGGTACGATCCGTACCCCGGCTCCGACTATAGGAGCCCATAATCAAGAAATACTGGGAACCTTGCTTGGGCATACCAAGGAAGAATTACAAAAATGGCAAGAACAGGGGATTATTTGAACATGTACCTTTGGCTTTCACTTCCCTGTGCTCAACTATGCGTCTTCTGAGGGGAAAGCTGAGGTAACAATATTCTTGATCAAGAGAAGGAGTTCTATCATGAGAGAAGCGGCAATTGTGTGCCCCCTCCGTACCCCGATTGGTCGTTTTGGCGGCAGTCTCCAGGCTCTCCCTGCGGAAGATCTGGCCGCTATCGTTATTCGAGAATTGATTCAGCGCACCGGTATTGATCCTACCCTCATCGATGATGTGATTCTGGGTCAAGGATATCCAAGTGGGGAACATCCCGCCATTGGAAGACTCAGTGCGCTCAAAGCAGATCTTCCGATCGAAGTGCCAGGCTACCAACTGGATCGACGCTGTTCTTCCGGGTTGCAAGCGATTCTCAATGCAGCGATGCAGATCCAGACCGGGGCGGCTGATGCTGTCATCGCCGGTGGTACGGAGAGTATGAGTAATGTAGAATACTATGTGACGGATATCCGGTGGGGGATCAAGCAGGGATCGATTACTTTTCATGATCGGCTCTTTCGGGCACGATCCACCTCCTCGCCCAAGGAGCGCTTTGGTGAGATCTCCGGGATGATTGAAACGGCAGAAAATGTGGCCAAAAAATATGGGATTGGTCGGGAAGAATCGGATGCTTATGCCTTACGCAGCCATCAAAGAGCATGTGCAGCTATTGCGGCAGGGAAATTTCGGACCGAGATTGTCCCGGTGAAAATTCCGCAACGAAAAGGAGAGGTGGTGGAGGTGACTGAGGATGAGGGGCCACGGGCAGACACCAGTCTGGAAAAGTTAGCCCGACTGAAACCGGTCATGCCTGGTGGAATCGTAACGGCTGGTAATGCCAGTAGCCAAAATGATGCGGCGGCTGTCTGTTTAGTGGTGGCCAAGGAAAAAGCCCGGGAATGGGGTCTCAAACCGCTGGCGTATCTGAAAGGCTGGGCTGCTACCGGCGTTCATCCTGCTTATATGGGAATTGGACCGGTCCCCGCTGTCCAAAAACTCTTTGCTCGAACCGGGTTGTCTTTTGGTGATATTGATCTGATCGAACTGAATGAGGCTTTTGCTGTTCAGGTGCTTGCGGTGATGCGGGAGTGGGGACTTACAGACGAAGAAAAACTCAATGTCAATGGGTCGGGAATCTCGCTTGGTCACCCTATTGGAGCTACCGGGGCACGTATTCTCACTACCATGCTCTACGAGATGGAACGACGAGATGCACACTACGGCCTGGAAACGATGTGTGTTGGAGGTGGTCAGGGTTTAGCCGCTGTTTTTGAACGAAGAGATTAGAGAATCGGGTAGAGCTTCTTTCATCTCCAGTGATGAGGTGGCTCCCGGATAAGGGGAAGGGATAAGGGTATGAAGAGTTCTTCCTATCCGCCAACATCGAACGGGAATGGCTATACAGGATGGATCTTACAAATTAATTTGCACACAGCCCAATGTTCGACCCTGCACGTCGCCCCTGAAACACTCCGGCAATTTCTTGGCGGGAGTGGTTTAGGGGCTAAACTCTTCTTTGACCATTACTTCCGTGATCCGCTAGATCCACTCTCCCCACAAAACCCGCTCTTGATTCTCAACGGTCCCCTCACCGCCTCTATGTACCCTGGCACCGGTCGGTTCAGTATTGTGAGCAAGTCTCCTCAGACCGGGATAGTGGGTGAAGGAAATTGTGGGGGAAACTTTGGTCCGGAATTGAAAGCAGCGGGCTATGATGGAATCATCATTGAAGGGCAGGCTCCACAACCGGTCTATCTCTATATCGATAACGAAAGAGTGGAACTTCGAGATGCTTCCTTCCTTTGGGGACAGGATACCTATGCAGTCTGTGAGCAGCTCAAGCAGCAGTTGCGAGGGAGTTGGGGCGAGTTTAAGATTCTGGCCATTGGAGTTGCAGGAGAACGGCTCGTTCGCTATGCGGCGATTATTAATGATAAGGGAAATGCTATTGGCCGGTGTGGTCTGGGCACAGTGATGGGGGCCAAACGGTTAAAAGCGATTGCTGTGCGCGGGAATCGTAAGTTGACACCAGCTCATCCTCTCCTCTTTCGGGATATCCGCCATAAAGCCTTACAGAAGTTACGCATCTCGCCAGCGATTCAGCAATTACGAGATCAGGGAACGGGTCCAGCTATTGCCTTTGGGCTGCTGAGACGAGATGTTCCCATCAAAAACTGGTCTTCAGAGACTACGGATGCCAAAGCTATAGCCGTCTACAATGATCCAATCACTTCAGCCAAATTTCTGGTCAAACCCAAGACCTGTTTTTCTTGTCCAGTGGCTTGTAAACGGGAAGTCCATATCAAAGAAGGTCCTTATCAGATGCCTCCTGGTCCGGGACCGGAATTCAATTCGCTGGCGAGTTTCACCACGCTGGTGGGAAACTATGACCTGGGAGCGGCTTATAAGGCGAATGAACTCTGTAACCGTTTAGGAGTCGATACCATTTCTACCGCTTCGACGATTGCTTTTGCCATTGACTGCTATGAACGGGGACTGATTGGCTCTCAAGAGACAAAAGGCCTGGTCTTGCGTTGGGGTGATATGGATGTTATTCTCACTCTAATTGAACAAATCGCTTATCGAGAAGGAATAGGCAGGGTATTAGCCGAGGGGAGTAAACGAGCTGCTCAGATTATTGGACACGATGCGGCTGACCTGAGTGTGGAAGTCAAGGGGTTGGAAGTTCCTATGCACGATCCACGTGCGGCGCATGGCATGGGGCTCTCTTATGCAATGGCCGGAAGAGGGGCCTGTCATATGCAGCATCTGACGTTGTATGCAGAAAAAGGATTGGTGCAGTCTCCAGAAGCAGGTCTCCATGGGAATTATAGCGAAGCAGAGAGCCGTGAAAAGGCCGAAATGGTGGTCATCTCGGAAAATCTGGGTCTCCCTCTGGGATCAGCACCTATCTGTATCCTGCTGATGGCCGCCCTCACTCCACAGGATGTTGTTGATGCCCTCAATGCGGTCACGGATTTTGACTACACGCTCTCTGATCTCTTGGCCTGTGGAGAGCGAATCTGGTATCTGAAGAGGGCTCTTTCCAACCTGATGGGTATGACCCGACAGGATGATAGGCTTCCTAAAAAGATTTTGGTGCCGACAAAGACTGGAACCAGGGGAAGTTCTGTGTCAGATCTTCCGGAAATGCGAGAAGCATATTATCGTCTCCGAGAGATCGATGCTCGCGGCTGGCCGAGCCGAAAAAGACTTGAACAGATCGGCCTCTCGGATATTGCGCAGATCCTGTACCGGGAGTGCGCAAAGGAGTCCTTGTCTCCAGAGAGCGCAGAGTCATGCCTTCAACTGGAAAAATAATCTGGCAAAAAATTAGACTTGACAGAAATTATTTTCTATAGTAAAACAATTCGCTAAAAGACCGCATGATGCTACGAGGTAACCACGGTTGTGGGCTAGACCGTGTCCAGCCATACTCCAGGTGGAAGGTTTGGGAAGGGGAGGCCCATCGTGACGAAGAAATGGGGTTTATTTCTTTGTAATTGTCGTCAAACAGGCTTGATCGATCCTGAACGACTCGATTTCCCTACCCCTTTTGTGCAGTGGGCCGATCAGCCAGAACAGGCATTGCAAGAGTTTACGGGGCTCGTTACTCAGGAACAACTCGATCGAGTCCTGATTAGCTGTTGTACCGCTCCTTCTTTTTTCCATACCCACTTTGCCTCTTCCTTTTCTTTGCCGCCCAAGCTTTATTTCCTCAATCTTAATGAACGCTGTTTCTGGATACACAACCCTGTTTCTAAAGATACCTTGACCAAGGCAACTCGCCTTATACGGGCGACTATCCAGGCCGCAGAAGTGCAAAGCAAACTCACCTATAATTTTGTCCAGGTGAGGAATCGTCTGCTCATTATTACTGATATACTGGAGCAGGGGCAACGTTTGGCAGAACAGATCAGCGCGGTAGCCCAGCCAGTCTTCGTTCTCGGTCTAGATACTCCACCGGTGGAGAACCTTTTACCCTGGCCCACCCATCGAGGACATCTCCAGGAAATCAAAGGTCGTTTGGGGGATTTTCGGGTTACGCTTGAGGAAGATACAGGGAGGCGAGACCTCGTCGCGGACCAGGTGGTGGTGCTCTTTCGAGGAACTCCTCCGCTGGTCAAACCACGTACCGGTTGCTATCTCTCCAGCAATCCAACCCTGGCAGATCTCGAGCAGATTGCGGAACGGATTGGTCAGCATATCGGTGAGTTCCTCAAGCCGGTGCATATTGATTACCAGGAAGACCTCTGTGCAGGAGGAGCAGCCAGTCAGGAGGCGTGTGGACGGTGTATTCCTGCTTGCCCTTATACGGCGATCAGTCGCCAGGAGCGGAATCCGCTCCGCATGCATGTCGATCACCTGACCTGTGAGGGATGTGGAGCCTGTGTGTCTGCCTGTCCTACCTCTGCCCTCCAATTTACTGAACCATCCTCTCAGGAACTCTACACCCGACTCGCTGCGCTGCTCGCCCCTCTCACCGAACAGAGAAATGGAGAAGAACGCTTAGTGGTGCTCTTTCATTGCAGCGAAAAAGGGGCGCGGACCCTGGAGATAGCTGACCAGCAATCCTTCTCTTATCCGGCACAGGTGTTGCCCATCGAGATACCCTGTCTGCGCTATATCTCAGAGGCAAATATGCTGGCTGCTTTTCGCCTTGGAGCAGCAGGGGTTGGGTTTTTGGGATGTGAGACCTGTGCGCATGGAGAGCGGGAGCTTTTCTATCAAAACTATGATTTCAGCTGTCTGACGCTCGAAGCGTTTGGATTTGGCGCCGAACGGTTACGCCTTATCACCACAGAGGAAGGAAAGGAAACCGCAGCCCTTACCACCCTTACCCATTTTGCCGAAACAGTGCCAGCAGCGCCTGTCCGGTGGGATGGTCAACCAGCGCTCCGTCACTCCGGAAATCGAGAAGTGATTAATGAGGTGATCAGGACCTTTATCGAGCAAGGGGGATGTGAACCTGGACGCCGGACTTTTCACGCTTCTTACCCCTTTGCTTTTGCCGAAGTGCAAGCTGCCGGCTGTACACTCTGCCGCTCATGTGTGAATGTATGCCCAGTGCATGCCTTCCGTTTTGAGCAACGTACCTTTGCTCTCCAGTATAAGCATCTGGACTGTGTAGCCTGCGGACTCTGCGAAGCGGTTTGTCCGGAACAGGTGATTACGCTGCATCGAGAAATTTATTTTGAGCAGGAAGCGCTGGAGTATCAGACAGTAGTCCAAGACGAAATGATCACATGTAGCAGATGTGGGAAACCATATATCAACAAAAAGGCTTTAGAGATGGTAGAGTCGAAAGTCCTTTCCCTGGAGTCTTTGCTGGATACCTTTACCGGGATACGCCGCACCTTGCTCCGAATGTGTCCAGATTGTCGGGCGGTCACTGCCATGCTTGAGGTGCAAAAGGGATGGGAACCGTAGGGAAATACCCAAAAGATTGGCTACAAAGGTTCAGGTTAGTAATGGATGGTCAGTGGTTTAGTGGCTAGTGACTGTTCTGCGGTGTTTCACTAAGCACTAGTTACTGAGCACTGAACACTGAATAGAGGGGTAAGCAATGCGTGGAGAACGCCAGCATGGAAGAAAGGATGGACGACGAAAGGGAAAAGAATTCATGGATGCTGCTCTCGATGCCTATATCCGGTATCTGGCTCTGCAGAAATGGCGTGAGATCACTGATAGGCAGGAGAGAGAGGGGATTGAAGGTATCCAAGCCGTACAGAGCCTTGGCCATTTCTCAGAACGGGGAGTATATCAAGACATTTGGCAGCGCTGGTGGCAGAATGAAGTGGTACCGAAGATTCCATCTGCCCCTTCGTTGCTTGGATGTATCGAACTGGCAATACGAGGAGCCCTGACTGAAGAGATAGCAGCACGAAAACAGCGAGGGGATGTAGCCGTTGAGGATACGGTGGGATATAAAGCTTTTCTCGACTATGCCTTGGAATCTCTTTTTGCCGAGGAAGCGGGGATAATCGAGGAGATTTGAGTGGAAACGACAGCCTTGAATGAACAGGCGGTGAAAGCCTTTCGTCATACGTATTACAGTCTGTTTGTACGACTCTTATGGCGAGAACCGCCGGCTGAATTTATTACGGCCCTGCAGGAGGAGATGGCAGAGCGAATCGAAGCGGCAACCAGCCTGCATCCACTGATGGGGGAAGGCTGGAAGGTGATTCAGCGCTATTTGGCTGCCCATCCTCCGGAACAGGTTGCCGAAGAATTTACGCGCCTCTTTCTCGGCCCCGATGGTCCGGAAGTCAATCCGTATGAATCCTACTATCTGACCGGACAACTCTTTCGAGGACCCCTGGTAGCTCTCCGCAGCTTTCTAAGACGTCTTGGGTTGGAGAAACAGGAATCGGACTTTGCGGAACCAGAAGATGTGCTGGCCTTTGAACTGGAGGTGATGCGCTGGCTTGTGCATAAACAGATGGCGGCAGAGAATGCCGAAGAAGAGGCATGCTGTTTGCAATTTCAGACAGACTTTCTTCGAGAGCACCTGCTTGTTTGGGCACCGACCTGTGCTCAGGATATCGCACAGGCGCAAAATGCCCGGTTCTATAGAGGGCTCGCCCTGATACTGCAAGGATTTCTGGAGGTAGAGTATCGTCTTTTCCAGGATCGAGGGCTCCATACCCTTCGCTCTCTTCAAGAAGCTCGACAACAGTATGGAGCGATTCAGACCTGGAAGGGACCAACTTTTGCCATAGCAGAGGAAGCTGCTACAGGCTCTTCTACAGACAAAACCGACGTATATTTCTCCGAAAAAGAGGAGGGAGGTGAGAGGCTATGATGATGACCGGGTGTATTAAAACCCTGGACCTCGTGCAAAGGCAGGCTGTGATCACTACTCAGGAAGGGAAGGAGGTCTTAGTCAACTTTCCAGAGGAGGCCAATATCGAAGTAGCTGAGCCAGCAACCATGGGTACCCAAAGGGGTGAACTGACCGATCTCCGGGAGGGATATTGGGTGGAAATAGAGGTGGCAGAACATAATAGTGAGGGGGATTGTTGCTGTACTTCGTTGGTCTGTTTAAGCTGATTTGCCCGGGAGTATTCTCCGAAGCAAGGGAGGAAAAGGTATGCGGCAAGACAAGGAAGGGAAACTGACTGCATCGCGGCGTACATTTTTGTCCGGTCTCTTGGCTAGCGTAGGCGGATTGACTGCTCTCCTGGCCGCTCCTAAGAAAGCGCATGCCAGGAAGAAGCCGACCGTGCCAGCAACGGGACCTGTTCTTTATCGTCGTACTCCAGAAGCAGAGCGTTATTACCGGACACTTTATCTATAACAGGGATTTCCTGCAGATTGAAGAACCAGTAAGGAGTAATAGAGGAGGACGAGGGATGAAACTCATCCGTGTGGATAAAGCTAGTACCCTCAAGATGTCTCCTGGATGGCCTGAGACCTTAAACCCACGAATTGATCGACGGGCGTTTTTGCGTGCGGCTGGTTTTGGTGTGGGGTTTGCTGCTTCCCTGATGGGGCCATCGTTGGTAAAAGAGGTAGAGGCCGCCCAGGAGAAGACGGTAGAGATTCCCCAGTATGAACAGTATAAGACTATCTGTGGGAATTGTGCAGTTGGCTGCGGTTTTATCGGAGAAGTTCAGAATGGGGTATGGGTGAGCCAGGAGCCCTGGTTTGAACACCCGATTAACCTGGGCAGCTTGTGTTCCAAGGGAGCGGCTGCTCGTGAACATGTGATCAGTGAAAAACGGCTCCGCTATCCGATGAAACGCGAAGGTGGGAAGTGGGTACGGATCTCCTGGGATCAGGCGATGAGTGAGATTGTGGCCAAGCTGCAGACCATTCGAGAAAAGTATGGACCAGATGCTCTGATGATTCTGGGCTCGGCACACCATACCAATGAAACCGCCTATGCGATCCGGAAGTTTGCGGCTTTTTGGGGAACGAATAACATCGATCACCAGGCACGTATCTGCCATTCTACTACCGTGGCTGGCCTTGCCAATGTCTGGGGCTATGGGGCGATGACCAATTCGATGAATGATATCCGAAACAGCCGGAGTATCATGATTATTGGCGAGAATGTCTGTACTTCTCACCCAATTGCTATGCAACACATCCTCACCGCCAAAGAGGTCAACCGCGCCCAGGTCATCGTAGTGGATCCTCGCTTTAGCAAGACGGCAGCTTTTGCCAATCAGTATGTGCGTCTCCGTTCTGGGACCGATGTAGCCTTTATCTATGGATTGATCCACATCATTCTCAAGAACGGCTGGGAAGATAAGAAGATGATTAACGAACGCACCTACGGCTTCCAGGCCCTTGTAGATGAGGTGGCCAAGTTTGATCCGGATACCGTAGAAGACATTACCGGTGTGCCTAAGGCGCAATTAGAGCGGGTAGCCAAGACCATGGCGGATAACAGACCCGGTACTGTGATCTGGGCCATGGGTGGAACCCAACATTCGAATGGGACCTCGATTACTCGTTCATACTGTTGTCTGCAACTTGTGCTTGGGAATATGGGAGTACCGGGAGGTGGAACCAATGTTTTCCGTGGCCATGACAACGTGCAGGGTGCTACAGACCTGGGTGTGCTGTCGGATAGCCTCCCCGGCTACTACGGTCTGGGCGCAGGTGGCTGGAAACACTGGGCAAATGTCTGGGGGGTTGATCTGGAATGGCTTAAGTCACGTTTCAAAGACGAAAAGATGATGCAGAAACCAGGGTTCACGGTGGCTCGATGGTATGAAGGGGTGCTGATGGATCCTAAAGATCTCGGCCAGGATGTAAACATCCATGCGGTCATTTATTGGGGACACTCCTCAAACTGTGAATCGCAGATGGATCGAGTCAAGAAGGCTTTGGAAAAAGTGGATCTCCTGGTGGATATTGATCCCTTTGTGACCACCACCAGTGTCCTCCCAGATCGTCCGGATGGTGTCTACATTCTTCCGGCGGCCACTGCATATGAACAATGGGGATCGGTGACTAACTCTAACCGGGATATCCAGTGGCGGAATCGAGTCGTTTCACCGGTATGGGAATCCCGTACTGATCTGACGATTATGCTTGAACTTGCCGAGCGACTCGGCTTTAAGCAGGAATTTACCAAAAATACACGATTTGCCTGGAAGGGTATACCGGCAAGCATGAAAGGGGTAAAGGAAGTCCCAGAAGAGACCATCGCTTCGATCATTGGAGAGTGGAATCTGGGTATGCGCACGATCGGGATGACTGGTCAAACTTACGAACGGATCAAACGGCAGCAGGAATGGGCACACGCTTTTGATGTTAAGACGAAGAAGGCGATTGGTGGACCGGTCGATGGGGAGCAATGGGGACTTCCCTGGCCTTGCTGGACAGAGAAGCATCCTGGATCACATATCCTCTACCGCATCGATATACCAGTGGCCGAAGGTGGCATGGGCTTTCGGGCACGCTGGGGAGCTAAGGCCCCGGATGGTGAGACACTCTTAGCCGCAGAAGGCTCTGCTCCAGTAGGAAGCTCCATCGAAGGAGGCTATGAGCAGATGAAGGACTGGACCACAGATCTCACTGGGAAGGTCTTTGAGGAGGCGTTGGCTAAGGGATTAGCCCCTTATGGGAATGGGCGGGCACGCTTTAATGCCTGGAATATCCCGGAAGATCCGGTACCAAAGCATCGTGAACCGATCCACAGTCCACGGCCTGATCTGGTCGAACAATGGCCAACCTATGAGGATGTGAAGGATCACTATCGGGTACCAACGCTCTACAAGAGTATTCAAAAACCCGATTGGGTGAAGGATTACCCGATTATTCTCAGTAGCGGGAGACAGGTGGAGTTTGAAGGGGGTGGCAACAGCGAGCGTGCCTGCTGGTGGTTGGTAGAACTGCAACCGGAGATGTATGTGGAAATTCATCCCAAGCTGGCCAACGACCATGGGATCAGACATGGGGATTGGGTGTGGATCGAAAGCCCGGAAGATCTGGATGGGAAGCCTAGTCGCATCAAAGTAAAAGCCAAGGTTACTAAACGGGTCAGTCCGGATATGGTCTATCTGCCGTTCCATTGGGGAGGCTTCTTCGAAGGGCAATCGCTCGCCGATAAATATCCTAAAGGGTATGCTCCTTATGGAATGGGGGAATCAGCCAATACGGTGACTAATTATGGTTATGATCGGGTGACGCAGATGCAGGAGACCAAGACAGGTCTGTGCCGGATCAAAAAGGCGTAAAGGGGAGGAGGATAATCCATGGCAAAGACAGAAGTTACCATTCCTTTTAGAGAAGCCGGAGGACCACAGCTCAAGCACGCGCCAGCCCGTCTGAAGTTCTATGTGGATGTGAAACGTTGCATCGAATGTGGTGGGTGCGAGGTGGCGTGTAAAAATGAAAATAATGTGCCACCGGGAATCGCCCGCATCCGAGTGGCCACGGTAAATGAAGGCGAACCAGGAGAGACCAATGTCGCTGTACCCTGTATGCATTGCTCCAAAGCCCCCTGTGTTGCGGTCTGTCCAGTGGATGCTCTGTATCATCGGCCAGATGGGATAGTGCATGTTAACAAAGAGACCTGTATCGGTTGTGGGTATTGTCTCTACGCCTGTCCCTTTGGCGCACCACAATTCCCCGAAGCCTCTCCTTTTGGGGCCCGTGGGGTTATGGATAAATGTACCTACTGCGCCGGTGGTCCGGAAGAACCATTCTCCGAGCGGGAGCGACGGATGTATGGGGCTAATCGCATCGCTGAAGGGAAGCTCCCCATGTGTGCCTCGGTCTGTGCGACCAAAGCCTTGGTGGCTGGTGATGCGGAAGAGGTTGCGAATGTGGTACGCCAGCGGATCGCTGCCCGGGGTTCCGGTGGAGGAGCCTGGGGGTGGGAGACGGCTTATCCAGTACGGTAAAGGTTCGCTATGACTCTCACTGTTCTGTTATGCTGAGCAACAGACGGGAGGGAAAAAGTTCGACGCACCGTAGACCGATCAAATACAGGCCACGGTGCAGAGTCGAGTTTTCTTCTCTCCCGTCGATCCGAACCAGTCTCTGAATGACAAAATCACCCGTTTTATAGGATCTTTTTTATGGAACCCATCGTCCTGTGGCAAACGAAATGGAGTCATGGTCCCTATGTGCCCATGTATCTCTTTTTTGGGGGGCTCACGGCTGGTATTTTTATTATTGCAGTGTTGCTTGATTTTCTGAGCTGGGGATGGAAGAGGGGAGAAATCCTGTCGAAAGTTGGTGCTTACAGTGCAGTGGTTACCTTAGCCCTCGCCGGTTTTTTCCTGACGGTCCATTTGGGAAAACCAGAGCGTGGTCTTGCTTTTCCCCTTTTCTTTACCAATTATAATTCCTGGATGACGCGTGGAGGATGGATTGTAGGGAGTACCAGTCCGCTGATTGTGCTCTATGCGGCACTTCGATATTTTGGGATACGTTCCTGGCTAAGACGTCTGGTAGGCTTAGTGGGGATTCCCGCTGCAGCCCTATTCACTGTCTATACTGGCGTACTTCTGAGTCAGGCGGGTTTTGTTCCGCTCTGGTCCAAGCAATTTTTGCCCCTCCTTTTTCTGAATTCAGGTTTGACCACTGGTCTGGCTGCAACAGGTTTCATATTTCTGCTGGGCTGGCCTTTTCTAAAGGTAGAAGAAATGGACCCCTGGCCGATAGTCCGTTGGGTGAGTCTGATGCTGGTAGTTTTTATTCTTTTGGAATTGTACGAACTCTATGCGTTTATGACCTTTCTCAGAATCTCGGATCAACGTGCTCCCACCGGGCAGTTTATGACTCCGCATGGTGGAGCAATGGCTTATCAGTATGTCACTGGTTTTCCAGCCGACATGGCACTGGAGGAGGTCTGGAAGACTCCCCACAGGTGGGAACGTATCACGCGGTATATTACAGAAAGCGGTCTGGCCCCCTGGTTCTGGTGGGGAGTTATTGGGGTGGGTCTGATCATCCCTCTTGTCCTGACTTTGATCGAATTTTTGGTGCGCCCGCTGGCGCGCTGGATCGCTATGCTCAAGTTTGCGCTTGTTCTGGTTGGTGGTGCCCTTCTTCGTTTTGTTATTGTGTGGGGCGGTAACTTAAAGGCTCCACTTGCTTTTCCCCCTTCCAAATGGCCCATTCCCCTTGGTGGGGGATAATCAAGAAAGGGAAACCTGGTGAGGGATAGACACAAGAGGTGGTTGGATAAGGGCCTTTGGGGCTTTCTCCTCCTCTGCCTGGGATTGCTTCCGGGAGCTTTTGCCCAGGATAGAGAGGGGAGTTTCAAGAATGGGCAAGCCCTCTACCTGGAACGGTGTGTCCTCTGTCATGGTGCCTCAGGAGAAGGATGGGACTGGAGCAAAAAGATGGCCCGTCCACCGGTACCGGTACCAAACCTTGCCGAGGTCGTACCGCAACGTTCAGAGGAGTATCTTCTCCAGGTCATTCGAGAAGGTGGAGCAGCGGTGGGATTAACTTCTTTTATGCCCGCTTTTGGGTTTGATATGAGTGAACAGGATCTGAAAGATGTGGTGGCGTATCTTCGAACGTTTTCCAGTACTGCCAGGTAAACGGACCATACGCCGGTATCAAAGGATCTGGGATGTGGGGCTCATCGTATTTGGGATATGTCTGCTTCTCTTTCCGGCTCTGATACGACATGTAGCCGCTGATAGTAGAGAGACTGGTCTCTTTCCCCATGCGATTGCCGTGGCCGATTTCAATCGGGATGGACACCTGGATATTGCTATTCCAGCATCGGCAGACCGTAAGGTAACCATTATGCTCGGTGATGGCAGAGGAGGCATTTTTGCCAATCATGCCTATCCAGTGGGAAAAGGACCGACGTGGGTAGCCACTGCTGATTTTGATCGAGATGGGTATCTAGATCTGGTGACTTCGAATACCGGCGCAGCGAGTCTCACTCTCTATTTTGGAGATGGACAGGGGAATTTTCAGGACCGGCAGGATATCGGAGAGATTCACGGTCCGGTCTGTGTGGTAACTACTGATCTGAATCAAGATACTTTACCCGATCTGGCGGTTACCCAAGCAGCCAGGTCCGCTGTAGTCATCCTGCTCAATCAGGGGAAAAAGGAGATGAAACTCGCCCAGAGCTATAAAGTGGGCCGTGGGCCTCATATTCTCTCTCAGGCTGATTTAAATGGAGATTCGCTCCCTGATCTGATTGCTGGTAGCCTGGGGAGTCATACACTTTCCGTCTTGCTCAATAAAGGGGGAGGGCTTTTTGAAGAGGCTATCGAGGTGCCAGTGGGGCGTTTCCCTCATTACCGAGCCTTTGGAGATTGGAATGGTGATGGACATACCGATATCGCAAGTGTGGCTGCTGGCGAAGATGCCGTAGATATTCTGTTGGGGGATGGTGCCGGAAGATTTCACAAACAGATGAGTTATACTGTGGGCACAAATCCACATGGCCTCGATGCCGGGGATTTTAATGAAGATGGGCATTTGGATCTCGTGATCAGTAACCGGAGCTCTCGAGATCTGCATATACTCTTAGGTGATGGGGTAGGTGGGTTTTCAAAAGAGTTTCGCCTCCCGACTGGGCAGGATATTATTGCTCTGGCTGTGGGGGATTTTGATGAGGATACGCATATTGATCTGGCCTTAGTCTCCGCTACCTCACATGAAGTAATCCTCTTCACAGGGGATGGTACGGGACATTTCAGACCATTTTCTCAATAGAAGGAAGAGACAGCACCGTGACCAAAGATCAAGTTGTTGTGAGTGGGACGGAAGCTCAGCCTGACCTGGGAAAAGGATGGATTCTCCGGGGGATAATGTCTCTTCTCCTTTCCAGTGTGATTATAAGTATAGTGGCTTTGGGGATAGCATTCCGCTTCCGCTCTGCGTGGGACCTGCTGGGTGTGGGTCGAGGACTCGTGCCTCCGGAATATTATCCGTACTCAGCCTTAGTAGTTATCTTAGGAACGACCTTTGGTCAGTTTGTAGGGTGGGCTGCCGGTAGTGCTCTGCTCGCCTATGTGTGGTATCGAGTCAGGGGTAGAGTTTTCAGCTTCAAAGCGTTACAGGTAGCCATGACTCTCGTCTATTGTGGTCTGGCTTTTGGACCGATTTCCCTGTATCACTCCCTCTTTGGGCAACCACTGGCCGGTATTCCGCGTCCAGCTTTATCCACCTGGCTGGCCCAGCATTATCCCAATGCGTACGATCTGCTGATCACCGGGCATCCCTGGGTCGATTGGTCAGTTCTCCCCATAGCTATAGTGGTGCTTGTTCTCCTCTGGAAGAGTAAAGAGCAGGTCATGCACCGCTGGGCTGTTCAAACATTGCTCTTTTTTCTGATTATGCTGACCTCTTTTGTGGTTGCATTGTCCCTGGCTATTCATTCCACTTTAGTCCATATTCGTATGGGCTAAGACCAATTCGATAACAAAATGTTAAATAAGCTGTGTGGTATTCTGAACGACATGCAGAGTCTATGAAAGAAATTCTTCGCGGAGTGTATCCCCAAGCGGAGCGGGGGTTATCCATTTGACTCCCTGAGCGAAGCAAAGGACTTGAGAATGACATTTTGGATGGAATCTCTGGCGCGTTGTCCGGTATAAGCATCGATAAACGGAAGATATAGAGAGATGTCCACAGGGACACGAAATGAAAACTCTTTTCCGGTGAGGAGGTAGAGTATTATGAAATTATGGCTGAGTGTCTGGAGTATGCTACTCGTTTTGTTGTTACTATGGACTCCTGGAGAGGCTTTAGAACAAAAGGGGACCATTATAGTGGCTCTTGATACATTGGGAGCACAAACCATGGATCCCATCTTGGAAACGAGAGCCCCACATGCCCATTATCAAGCACCGATATTTGATGCCCTGGTTGGCTTTGACTTCGAGAAAGGGGGTATCGGTCCAGGAGTTGCTGAACGGTGGGAGCTTGCAGAAGATGGCCTGAGCTGGACTTTCTTTTTGCGTAAAGGGCTCCGCTGGCACAATGGCGATCCTCTCACTGCCCACGATGTGAAGTTTAGCCTGGAGCGCACCATGTCACCAGAATCGGTAGCTTCCCGGGCGGCTGCTTTACGCAGGAATGTAAAGCGGATTGAAGTGATCGACGATTTGACCGTTCGAGTATATACAAACGGGATACAACCCCATTTTCCGGCGAGTTTGAGTCGAGCGGTCTTCCAGGAAGGCCAACTCATGCCTAAAAAATATATCGAAACGGTCGGCGTAGAAGAATTTCGAAGAAAACCGGTGGGGAGTGGTCCCTGGAAGTTTGTCCGGAGTGTGCCTGGGGATCGGATCGAATATGAAGCGGTCGATTATCCACACTGGCGTGGTACGCCTAAATTCAAAAATCTGGTCATTCTCTTAGTTCCCGAGGAAAGCACCCGGGTAGCCATGGTGAGAACCGGTGAGGCGTCCATTGCTAGCATCAGCCCGGAATCCATCCGAGAAGTCGAGAGCGCCAAGATGAAAGTCGTTGCGGTTCCAGGAACGATGCAGGCGATTTATCAGTTCTATGGACTCTATCGACCGGAATTTCAAAACTCTCCCCTGGCTGATGTCCGAGTACGCGAGGCACTCTCCTTGGCTATCAATAGACAACAGATTATTGATCATGTCATGTATGGATACGCAAGCTGGCCGATGCCCTTTGCTACCTTCCGCTATAGTGTGGATATGGCCATCCCACGCTGGGAAACCTGGGCCAAGGAAGCCTTACGCTATGATCCCGAGAGAGCGAAAAAGCTTCTCCAAGAAGCTGGATATGCGAATGGCTTCGAACTCACCTTTGTTAATACAGCTCTTCCGGGCACCCCGTTCATGTTTCAGATTGGTGAGGCGGTGGCTGATTTCTGGACCAAGCTTGGTGTAAAAGTCAATCTGCAAAATGTGGAGTGGGGATCTTTTAACCCAATGGAACGTGGGGATCAAAAAGGATTGGCTGGTAATGCTTCGATGTATCGTACTGCCGGCCGGCCGATAGCTGCAGCTAGGTACTATGGGGGGTTTCATAGCAAGAGCACACAGCATCTCTTGGGGGATACTGAACATTGTCCAGAAGTTTGTCAAGAATTTGATCGACTACACCTGGCAGTGGTTACCGAAAGAGATAATACCAAAAGAGCAGAAAATACCAATCGAATGATCGAACTGGTTGCTAACACCTGGATAGCGGTACCTATCATCGAAGGAATGGGATACTGGGCTGTGAATCCGAATAAGGTGGGGCAATTTAAACCCATTCCCGGCCGGCATGAGTTTGGGGATGTCTTTGAACGTATGCCTCATCCGGAAGAAAACCCCTGGCCTTAATAGGGCTGTAAAAGCAGGTGGATAAAGGATAGGTATTGAGCGAAGCGAAATATCTCTGGAACGGATAACTCTAGCATCCCCCAAAGGATTCCTCGCTTCGCTCAGAATGACCATTCGGCTCAGAGGGAAGTTTTACGATAGTTTGTCGGGGAAAAAGATGCAAAGGTATATCGCTCAGCGACTCCTACAGGGAATTTTCCTTCTCTTTTTAGTGGCGGCTATCGTCTTCTTTCTGGGACGATTTACTGGTAACCCGGCAGATCTTATGCTACCAGAAGACGCTACACCGGAAGATCGAGCGGAACTCATCAAAACGCTGGGTCTGGATCGTCCCTATTATGAACAGTTCTACATATTCATTTTTAATGCCATACAAGGAGACTTAGGGAAATCGATTCGCTATCGTCAACCGACCATCGAGATCTTTTTTGATCGTCTTCCTAACACGCTTAAGCTCGTCCCCGGCACGATGATACTAGCTCTGTTGATGGCTATTCCACTGGGTATCCTCTCAGCCATACATCGAGGGACTATCATTGATCGGATATCGGGGGCTATTGCGGTTTTTGGGATTGCTACTCCTAACTTCTGGCTTGGTATTCTGTTAATCTATATCTTCAGCGTAAAGCTCGGATGGCTCCCTTCGGCCCGGATGGGTAGCTTTGAACATTATATCCTGCCTACCATTACTCTGGGGACCTTTTTAGTGGCTGGCTTTATGCGGCTTATCCGCTCCAGTATGCTCGAAGTGCTGGACACCGAGTTTGTCAAACTGGCCCGTATCAAAGGACTTTCCGAAACCATCGTCGTGTGGAAACATTGTCTGCGTAATGCTCTCATTCCGGTGCTCACCTTAATCGGCGTCTTTATGGCCGCTTTGGTGACGGGCGCAATTGTAACGGAGACCGTTTTTGCCTGGCCGGGCATCGGACGTCTAACCTTTGAGGCAGTCCTTTTCCGCGATTATCCGCTCTTGCAAGCGGTGGTTATCCTGGATGCGATACTCATACTCCTGATTAATCTGCTGGTAGATATTCTCTATGCATATATTGACCCGCGGATTCGATACTCATGAGATGGGAACACAACAATGGCTATTCTACCAAACGACTCAATTGTAGTGGAGGCATTAGACACAAAAAAGAGAGGAAGCTCTTGGTGGCAGCTTCCCTGGACATCTCTGTTCATTATTGCTACGCTGATCTTTGTGGCGATATTTGCACCTGTGCTCACTCCCCATTCCCCTATTGAGCAATCCCTCCCGGATAAGCTAAAACCCCCGTTTTGGCAAGAAGGAGGAACGACTAAGCATATATTGGGGACCGATGTCTTTGGCCGAGATATCCTGACCCGGTTATTTTACGGAGCGAGGGTTAGCTTGATAGTGGTCGTATTCGCGCTGATACTCGGTGGGGGTGTGGGGCTTATCCTGGGTCTCCTCTCCGGTTATATCGGAGGGAGAGTAGATAATTTATTGATGCGTTTAGTGGATGCGGCCTTGGCTTTTCCCACCATCCTCTTTGCCCTCTTGCTGGCGATTACTCTTGGACAGGGGATACGTACTCTGGTCATTGCCATCACCTTAATCCTCTGGGCCCGCTTCGCTCGGGTGGTGCGTGGGGAGGTTTTATCTGTGAAGACGAGAGATTTTGTGGCATTAGCCAAGGTGCATGGTTGCTCACATTTACGTATTATGCTGGTGCATATTCTTCCAAATATCCTCAATACCTTTATGGTCTTGCTGACCTTGCATGTCGGAGTGGTGATTGTGGCTGAAGCATCGCTGAGCTTTCTCGGAGCGGGGATTCCTCCTCCGACCCCCTCCTGGGGCCTCATGGTCGCTGAAGGACGAGGAAAAATCACCAGCGCATGGTGGATTTCGCTTATTCCGGGTGTGGCAATTACGCTGGTAGTGCTCGCTTTTAATCTTTTTGGGGATTGGCTGAGAGACCGCCTGGATCCAAAACTGAGACAGCTCTGAAATTTATCCTTAGAAGAGATGAATTTGAATGGCTATATTATAAAGAAGAATTTTCGCCTTCGGCTCAGCATGACCATCGATCATAACGGACTTTCCAAAACATCAGGATGAAGCGGAAAGGGGATCTGAATGCAAATCAGACGCGTCGAAGCCAGTGTATTGAAAATACCTGTAGAAATACCGCTCTTGACTAAGAAACATCCGCGAGGACTGGTCTTTGTGGAAATCGAAACCGATCAGGGAATTACTGGCTATGGAATGACCGGTTTCTCGTTACACGAAGCCATTCAAGAGTTCATCAATGTGGAAGCGGCCCCTTTTCTACAGGGAAAAGACCCTTTACTTACGGAGCGGATTTGGGATCAGATGTTTTGGACCTTTAACCAGCGGGCCCTTACTGGCGTGTGGAGTTCAGCCATGAGTGCCCTTGATGTCGCATTGTGGGACATCAAAGGGAAGGCACTCGGACAAGCGGTGTGGCGTCTCCTGGGCGGAGCTCAAAACCCCGTACCCGCCTATATTACCTTTGGATTTCCTGAGTATACCCAGGAACAGCTTGTCGAAGCAGCGAAGATGTGGGTAGCCCAGGGACATAAAAGACTGAAGATGGTAGTAGCTGTCCAGTGTTACCGGAATGGAGGGGTGAAAGGACCAGCCCGGGAAGGACCGGAAGAGGATGCGGCTCGGATCCGTGCAGTACGGGAAGCGGTGGGAGATGAGGTCGAACTCATGATCGATGCAAATTATTTATTTCCCTATCACCATGCCCTCCGTCTGTGCAAGTTATGTGAACCCTACAATATCTTCTGGTTTGAAGAACCCGTATATCAAAACGATGCCCTCTTACTGGCTCAACTCCGTCAGCAGACTACCATTCCCATTGCCGTGGGCCAAAATGAAGGGCATCGTTTCCGGCATCGCGAATTGTTGATTCATCAATCCGTAGACTTCCTGCAGCCAAATGTCCTGAATGGTGGAGGCTACACCGAATGTGCCAAGGTGGCCGGTATGGCACAGGCCTTTAATATCCCTATAGCTAACGGCGGAGCCTGGCCACATCATAATATGCACCTGCAAGCGGGAATGGCTAATGGGACGCGTGTAGAATTTCACTATCTCGCCTGGAAGGTTGGAGAGGCTATCTTTCAAAACACTCCGCAACCGGTCCAGGGATGGGTTACGCTTCCCGAAACACCCGGTCTGGGACTCGAACCGAATTTTGAAGCGATCAAGGAATTTCGGGTAAAGTAAGTTTCTATGGGTGGAAGAAAAGGAGACAAGGGGATCATGGAGATAGGGAGATACAAGAGTAATGAATGAGAAACCTCTCCTCGAAGTACGCGATCTGCATACCTACCTCTTTCCTCGACGTGGAGTAATCAAAGCAGTCGATGGGGTGGGTTTTGAGTTACGTGAGGGAGAAACTCTGGGACTCGTTGGAGAATCAGGATGTGGGAAGTCGATGACTGCGCTTTCTCTCCTCCGATTGATACCCCAGCCTGTGGCGCGTATTGTCAAAGGAGAGATCTGGTTAGAAGGGGAAGAACTCCTCCAAAAGAGCCCACAAGAAATGCGCCGGATTCGTGGGCGAAAGATCTCCATGATCCTCCAGGATCCCCAAACTTCTCTCAATCCGGTGTTTACGGTTGGGAATCAATTGATCGAGGCCATAGCTGCTCATCGAAGAGCCAAATATCGTACCCTCGTCCAGCATGCCATAGAAGCCCTGCGTAAAGTGAAGATCGCCGGGCCGGAGCAGCGTATTCACAATTACCCACATCAGATGAGTGGTGGAATGAAGCAGCGTGTGGTAGGAGCCATTGCGATTTCGTGTGCTCCCAAAATCTTGATTGCCGATGAGCCGACTACAGCCCTCGATGTGACCATTCAGCTCCAGTATTTACAGTTGCTCAAGGAACTGCAAGCCCAAAGTGGGATGGCGATTCTCTTTATCACCCATGACTTCGGAGTGGTGGCCCGTATGTGTGATCGAGTAGCCGTGATGTATGCGGGTCGTATTGTGGAGAATGGTTCGGTGAGAGCAGTATTTAATAACCCTGCTCATCCCTATACTCAGGCCCTGATCGCCTCGGTGCCGAAGATGAACGAACGGGTGGAACGTCTCTATTCTATCGAAGGACAACCACCGGCTCCTTACGATCTTCCATCTGGGTGCCGCTTTGCCCCACGTTGCCCTTATGCCGATACTCGCTGTCAAATGGGATATCCTCCGTCCTTTACCGTCCATCCAGGACATACTGCTGATTGCTGGAGGTTTGAGTCAGCATGACCGGATCTTTACTTCAGGTAGAAAATTTGCGCAAATACTTTCCGGTGACCAGGGGTCTACTCTTTATGAAGACGATTGGGCATGTGAAAGCGGTGGACGACATCAGTTTCTCCATTGCAGAAGGGGAAACTTTGGGTTTGGTAGGCGAGTCTGGCTGTGGAAAAACCACCACTGCAAAACTTATTCTTCATCTTGAGGAACCGACCAGTGGTCGGATCCTCCTGAATGGAAAAGAGATTCATGCACTGGAAGGCCAGGCCATACGTGAATATCGTACTCAGGTTCAGGCAGTATTTCAGGATCCCTGGTCTTCACTCAATCCTCGCATGACCGTGGGGAAGATTATTGGTGAATCTCTGGTTGTCAATAAATGGGGCACTGCGCAAGAACGAGCAAATCGGGTAGAAGAGTTACTGGTGCAGGTTGGGCTCCATCCTGAACAGGCTCATCTCTATCCCCATGAATTTAGTGGAGGACAGCGCCAGCGTATTGCCTTAGCCAGCGCACTGGCCTCGAAACCAAAGCTGATCGTGCTTGACGAACCAGTTTCTGCTCTTGATGTCTCCATTCGGGCTCAGATTATGAATCTGCTCAAAGAGATCCAGCAGCGCTACCAAGTGGCCTATCTGCTCGTCGCTCATAATCTGGCGACTGTACGGTATATGGCACACCAGACTGCGGTCATGTACCTGGGCCAGATTGTAGAATATGCGCCGACGGAAGAATTGTATACTAATTTATTGCATCCCTATACCAAGGCCCTTTTCTCCGCCGCTTTACCCGATCATCCAGACCAGCAGCAAGAAGAAATTGTACTTCCCGGAGAAGTCCCTTCTCCAATCAATCCACCTGCAGGATGTCGTTTTCATACCCGGTGTCCTTTTGTTATGCCGCATTGTTCTCAAGTAGAACCGACCCTCAAAGAGGTGGTTCCCAAACATCTGGTGGCCTGTCATCTATACTGAATCCTCATGATTTGGTGATTTCTTGATCCTCTGCCAGTTTTGAGTGTATCTGAAGCACTGAGCGGATCTTCTTCTGGGAGTGGTGCTGAGAGGTGGTCCCCTCACCTGAGGCCCTGCGGTGCTGGTTCTCCTCCTCCATCCTCATCTGCTGATTATTGTTCATAGCTAGCATATATCATAACTGACCATCATAGCCTGGAGCAAGTGATTTTTGCATATTTTTGTGCTGTTGCTTTTTGTCTATCAATAGATTATAGTACTGTAAAAACTGTTGGCTAATCATAAGTTGGGCTCAATAAAAGAAAACCGATGGTACAAAAGCGAAAACGAATCCCTCCGACAGTGCGAGACGAGGTCCTTCGCGAAGCTGGCTACATGTGCGGGAATCCAGTTTGTAGGCATATCCTGACCCTTGAACTGCACCATATGGTTTGGACGCCCTGAACCATGCTTTCAGTAGAGAAAGCATGGTTCTACTACTTTTCTTGAAAAATAAAGATGCTCAGAAGATGTGGCTTTCGGGTGATGGCGTCCTCTGGTTCGCTGGGTTGATTTCCGCTGGGCTAGTGACATTTGGCGAGCAAGCGTGGATGAACATTCTTTCCATTCCGGGGTCAGCCCCTTCAAGCAGTTATAAACTCAAACTGACACCGAAAGGCGAGGCATTAGTAGATGCATGGCTAGCTGGAGACGAAGCCGCGTATCGTAAGGTGCTCGAGAGCTCAGGTAATCCTGATAGTCGCAATTGACAGAGCCCAACAAAGGGCTGCACAACGGACCGCCGAAAAACTGCGCTTTTCGGTTTCCTCGCGATGCTCGACGGCCGGTGAACCCAAGCGTTAGGCGACATATTCTGCAAATCAACAGGAGGTCCAGAAGATGAAAGCCTATGAACTCCCAGTTAAAGTGACCCCGGAAGGAGAACTTGAACTGCCAGAGACTTTGCGCACCTTACTACCCCGTGATCAGGTCATTCGGCTGATTATTCTGATCCCCGAACCAACTGACTCGAAGGAACAGGACGCTTGGGCTCGCTTGACAGCAGAACAATTCTTGGAAGGATATAGCGAGGTAGATTCTATCTACGATACAATTTGAGCTATGGAAACCTACCGTGCGGGTAAGATTGTGCTGCTCTCCTTTCCCTTTGCCGATACGATGGCAGCGAGGCGGCGTCCTGCCCTTGTGCTTTTGGATACAGGCAATGCGGATATTGTAGTGGCTCGGAATTCTGGGGACACCATACATAATTCTTGTCTTGGGAGAATTCGGTTAATTCCAGAAATACTGTCTGTAATGCGTGCTTTTGAGGGAGGTCTGGTAGAACGTTGTCGCCTACTCAGGATGACACGAGAGAGGGGACCGAGCTTCCCCTGGTCTCATCCAGCCAGACACCAACCAGCCCCAGCCGTTGTCTGGTAAGATCAGTAGACACCCGTGATGCGAGGGTTTGCTGGGTATGGAAGCGCATCGAAGGGTAGAGATAAAGCCTGGAGGCGGCAGAAGGCCAGGAGAAAAAAGGGAGTCTCAGAAATGTGTATGGTGTCCCCAGATTTCGTGTCCCCAGATTTCAGCATGTGTCCTACCTGACCATCAGAGCCTGGGGCAAGAGATTTTTGCAGACCATTGCTGTTGCTTTTTGTCTATCAATAGATTATAGTACCTTCAAAAACTGTTGGCTAATCAGAAGTTAGCGGGCTCAAGCACTATGGATAAAGAACAGTACCTAAGCGACGCGTACCCACCGCAGGAGATTGCCCGAAAGGTTGAGCACCTCGGCGTTGCGAAAGCACACGCCGATACCCTCACATTGCTCGTGCTGGCAGTGCTCGCCGGGGCCTTCATTTCGCTTGGCGCCCTGCTGTTCACGGTGGTGGTTACTGAATCCAGCCTTGGCTTTGGCCCCACTCGCTTGCTTGGTGGCGTGAGTTTCTGCCTCGGGTTGATTCTTGTCGTGGTGGCCGGCGCCGAATTGTTCACTGGGAACAATCTCATCGCGATGGCCTGGGCCAGCCGTCTGATCGGCACCCGAGAGGTCATGCGGAACTGGCTGCTCGCCTACGTTGGTAATGTGGTCGGCTGCCTGGGAACGGTTCTACTTGCCGTGGGGGCCGACATCGCCGGTCTGGGAGATGGCGCCGTAGGTGAGATGGCGGTGCGCATTGCTCATACCAAAGCGGGTCTTCCCCTGGCCGAGGCCTTCACGCGAGGCATCCTGTGCAATGCGCTCGTCTGCCTGGCCGTGTGGCTCGCGATAGGCGCGCGTAGTGTGACCGATAAGATCCTGGCAATCCTCTTCCCAATTACCGCCTTCGTGGCCATCGGCTTCGAGCACTCGATCGCGAACTGGTTCTTTCTGCCTTTCGGGCTCGCTGTGGATGCGCACGACACGGTGTCGCTCGTCGGAGTTGGCAGGAACATTGCCGCGGTGACCGCCGGCAATGTAGTTGGCGGGACCCTGCTAGTGGCCGGCGTGTACTGGGTTGCCTATTTGCGAGGCGAGCGCATGCGGAAGGATCGTTCCTCATGAGTCGTGACTATGGTTAGGGGAATTCTGAATTCTGGGGACACCATACATAATTCTTGTCTTGGGAGAATTCGGTTAATTCCAGGAACACCGCTTGTAATACTTGTTTTTGAGAGAGGTCTGGTAGAACGTTGTCGCCTGCCTGGGATGACACGAGAGAGGGGACCGGACTTCCCCTGGTCTCATCCAGCCAAGTACCAACCAGCCCCAGCCGTTGTCTGGTAAGATCAGTAGACACCCGTGATACAAGGGTTTGCTGGGTATGGAAGCGCATCGAAGGGTAGAGATAAAGCCTGGAGACGGCAGAAAGCCAGGAAAAAAAAGGGAGTCTCAGAAATGTGTATGGTGTCCCCAGATTTCCAGATTTCCCCAGATCATCTCCAAGGCAGTCGTCTCCGATGAGATAGTGGATATCTTCGCCGCGGCAGGACTCAAGAAGCCGGACATCTCGATTCTTTCAGACGAGTTCCTCGCCGAGGTGCGCGGCCTGCCGCAACACAACCTTGCCGTCGAGCTGCTGCAGAAGCTATTGCGGGGCGAGATCCACACCCGCCGCCGGCACAACGTCGTGCAGGCCCGTTCGTTTGTGGAACTGCTGGAAGCGACGATCCGCAAGTACCAGAACCGCGCTATCGAGACGGCACAGGTGATCGAAGAGCTGATCCAGCTTGCCAAGGAGATGCGGGACGCGGGACAGCGGGGGCAAGAGCTCGGGCTCAGCGAGGACGAGGTAGCGTTCTACGATGCGCTGGAGACCAACGACAGCGCCGTGAAGGTGCTAGGTGACGAAACGCTGAAGACGATCGCGCGGGAACTCGTCGCCACCGTCCGCCGCAATGTCACCATCAACTGGGCGATCTGCGAGAACGTGCGAGCCCAGCTCCGGGTCTACGTGAAGCGCATCCTGCGCAAGCACGGTTACCCGCCGGACAAGCAGGAGAAGGCAACCCAGACCGTGCTAGAGCAGGCGGAGGTTCTGTCGGAGGCGTGGGCACTGGCATGAGAGTACAAAGACACCGGTGTACGCAGTATCTTACTCCGAGCAGGGGAGGCTTAGATTTGCTTTTCGCCATCCCCCGGCTCGAGGCAGCCTGTAAGAATTTATCCTGAGGAGGGATCGTTATGCAGAGACCTCAACAAGCGAAAAGGAACCTCATCGAAGGTCGTCCCGCGTTTGTGGTTGTGGATATTCAAGCTGGTACATTCGTGGAGAAGGAGAACAGGGCAATTGCCCATATGCCAGGATATGCCGCTCGGATGGCTAAAGCCCGGGTTGCGATAGACAAGGCGAGAACGTGTGGCATTCCCGTGATTTTTATCCAGGAAGTGCACCGCCCGGATCTTGTGGACTTTGGTCGCGAACTAGATGGTAGTGAGGATATCCACTGTCTAGAAGACAATCCAGATACAGAGATTGCTATCGAAGAGACCGGTTTTCAGCCGACAGACTATTTAATTAAGAAGCGCCGCTATTCGGTATTTTTCGGCACGGATCTTGAGATACTATTGCGTGGATTGAAAGTTGACACGCTGTTGTTGTGTGGCGGCCTGACGGATGTCTGTATCCATTACACGTTTGTCGACGGGCACCAGTCAGACTACTTCTGCCGAGTCATTGAGGATTGTGTTGCTGGTTCAAGTGAAGAAGCCCACGAGGCTGCACTGCGGGCAATGGAGTACCTGCAGAAGGGGGCACGACGCTCTCTGGAGGAGGTACTGGATGCAATGAATGAGTATAAAGAGAAGTCATCGGTTGAAAGAGCTGCTGTATAGAAGGAGCGAAGAATTTCTTACAAGACTATACCTCTAGCGACGAGATTCTTCGCCGCTTCGCTCCTCAGCATGACCAAATCTCGTTGACATTAGGGAGCATATACCAATGAACGGTATTGGAAGATTAGGGATCTGGTTTTCGCACAATGCAATGTCTATAACTGATTCTGTAGCCTTTGCGCAACAAATCGAAGCCTGGGGTTACGGGGCTCTGTGGATTCCAGAAGCTCTTGGTCGAGAGCCTTTTACCCATCTGGCTTATCTGGCCAGCAAAACCTCTACTCTGGTGCTGGCTACCGGAATTGCAAACATCTGGGCGCGTGATGCGGTGACCATGGCTGCGGCACAAAAGACTCTGGTAGAGGTATCTGGCAACCGGTTTCTCCTGGGCCTGGGGGTAAGCCATGCCCCATTGGTAAAAGGTGTGCGTGGGCATCAGTATCAAAAGCCGTGGAGTTATATGCGTGACTATCTGGAAAAAATGGCCGCATGCCCTTACGATGCACCAACCCCTTCTGAAAAGCCCCCCGTTGTGCTGGCTGCACTGCGCTCAAAGATGCTTACGTTAGCCAGAGACAAAACGGATGGAGCGCATCCTTACTTTGTGCCACCAGCGCATACCCGCAAAGCGCGGGAGGTACTTGGACCGGAAAAACTCCTGGCCCCTGCTCAGGCCATACTCCTGGAGACAGACCCTCTGAAAGCACGCACTGCAGCCCGCCAGTATATGAAAACTTATGTGCCCCGTCTCCCGAACTATAAGAATAATCTGCTGGAATTAGGATACACCGAAGCGGATTTTGCCAATGGCTGCAGCGACCGTCTGGTCGATGATATTGTAGCCTGGGGAGATGTGGATACCATCAAGGCCCGTCTCCAGGCGCATTACGATGCTGGAGCAGATCACGTGTGTATCCTGCCCCTCTCCACAGAGGGAAGGCGTCCTGATCTGGCTGCTGTAGAGGCCTTAGCTCCGGGCCGCTAGCCTGCACCTGACTACCCTTGGTCCATCCGATTCCTGAAGCAGAGCGAAGGGGCGTCTATCCGTCCTCCTGGACCACTGAATGACTTCCCTTCGCTTTGTTTCGGGGATGGAGTGAAGGGACGTCTATTCGGTTTCCAGTTTTCGCATCGAAGAGATGGGCAGCTTGATCGGGGATAGCCACCCAGATCGGTTGTCCGGGTCGCAATGCCGTTTCGGTAGGCAGGCGTATTTTATGCAGAGTTTCGCCCAACTGAAAATTAACCACGGTATAGTCACCGATCGGTTCCACTAAAAATACCTGGGCGGGAAAAGCCAGCATATCCACCGGTGGTTGTAAGAAGAGCTGGATGTCTTTGGGTCGAATGCCGAGCAGCACTTCCCGAATTCCGCTCTGACGCAGACTATGCTGGATTTCTGGTGCAGGTTGATGACGGATATACTCTCCCTGGAGCTGCAGAATACCCCTCTCTTCTACCACCTGAAGGAGAAAGAAGTTCATGGGTAAAGTTCCGACAAAACGGGCTACTGAGACTGTGGCTGGACGAGAGTAAATCTCTTCAGGCGTTCCCACTTGCAGCACACGACCACTTTCGAAGACAGCGATACGTGAGGACATGGTCATGGCTTCTTCCTGATCATGAGTCACATAGATGGTCGTGACACCGAGGTTGCTTTGGAGTGCTTTGAGTTCTATACGCATTTCCAGACGCAGGCGAGCATCCAGATTGGAGAGAGGTTCATCGAGAAGAAAGACACGCGGTTCTCTAACGATCGCTCGGCCAAGAGCAACGCGTTGTTGTTGGCCACCACTCAGTTGACCGGGTTTGCGATCCAGCAGAGTTTGAATGTGGAGTCGCTCTGCCACCTGCTCTACTCGCTTGCGGATCTCCGGTTCAGGGGTCTTGACCATCCGCAAAGGGAAGGCGATATTGTCAAAAACCTTCATATGGGCGTAGAGGGCGTACGATTGAAAGACCATCGCGATATCGCGTTCTCCTGGTGAGAGATCATTCACCACCTGGTTATCAATCCGGATCGTTCCGCGGGTTGGAGTCTCTAATCCGGCCACGATACGGAGCAGAGTGGTCTTCCCACACCCAGAAGGACCAAGCAGAGTAAAAAATTCGCCTGGAGCAATATCTAACTCTACGCCTTGTAGAGCGACTACTTTCCCAAAAGTCTTTTGCACCTGCTCGAGTTGCACTCTTCCCTGAGTGCTCATCGTCGGCTTCCTCCCTTAATTGCTCCTAGAGTTAATCCCTGCACAATATGTCTTTGGGCAATGAGAGCTATAACAATGACTGGAGCCATAATCATGACACCGGTAGCGGTAAACGGCCCCCAGCGACTCTCTTCCGCAGCGAGAAAACTAAAAATAGCTACAGGAGCGGTACGGGTCGTCGGTCCCGTGAGCACCACCGCATAGAGAAATTCGTTCCAGGCATCGATAAAGGCAAAGATTGCGGTGACCGCTATACCTCCACGAACCTGCGGTAAAATAATGTACCAAAACGTTTGAAAAGGAGAAGCACGATCTACCGCTGCCGCTTCTTCAAGTTCAGGCGGTAACTCCTGAAAATAGGTAATCATGAGCCAGATACTGAACGGAACGGTGAAAGTGAGATAGATTGTGATCATCCCGGCATAGGAATCCAGCATCCGTAGCCGGTTAAGTACCAGAAAATAGGGGATGATGAGTCCAATAGGTGGCGCCATCTGACTGAACAGAGTATAAAAAGAGAGAACGTTCCGTAAGCGAAAACGGAGTCGGGCATAGGCATAACCTGCCGGTACTGCCACTACCAGCGCCAGGAGCATACTTCCAGAAGCAATCAGCAGACTATTGAGAATACTGCGAGCGATACCAACAGTCTGCAACGCTTCGATGTAGTGTTCCAGCGTTGGGCGAAAGAGAATGGTGGGGGGGACGGTAAAAATAGCCGTACGGGGTTTTAGGGAGGTAAGGATTACCCAGAGGACGGGAAAGGCCCACACCAGGACAATAAGTAAAAGTAAGAGATAGGAAAACACCTCTCGGAAGAGAGGCAGTACACGGCGTTTTGAGAAAACAGCTTCCATCTCCTCTTTTTCCTATATTCGCGAGCGAAGTCGAAAGAAGATCCAGCTAATACTGGCAGTTATCATCAGAAGTACCGTAGCCAAGGCTGCTCCGTAGCCAAGGCTTAGCGAATTAAACGAGACCCGATAGGCGTAGAGGTTTAAGATTTCCGTTGCCGTCCCAGGCCCACCGCCGGTGGCAGCAAAAAGGGCTGCAAACGCCCGAAGAGCTATCATCGTACGCAGGACGATCACGACTACAATAGCTGGCCACAGCATAGGCAAGGTCAGATAACGAAACCGCTGCCAGGCTGTAGCTTTATCGATCATGGCTGCCTCAAAAGGCTCTTGCGGTAGGGCAAACAAGCTGGCCAGGAAGACAAGAAAGGCAAAGGGAGTCCATTGCCAGGTATGGATAGCGATCACAGAGAGGAGAGCCATGGTCGGATGGGTGAGCCATGGTTGGGAGCCAAGACCAATCAGCATAGCGAGATAGTCGATAATCCCATAGCGTGGCGTCAAAAGCAAAGTGCGCCACGCGAGACCCACCACTACCGGAGCCAGGATCATCGGCAAAAGGATGGCTACCCGTATGAAGCCCTGGCCACGGAAACTCCGGAAACAAGCAAGAGCGAGAGCTAAACCGATTACCACCTGGAGCGAGACTGTGCTTACTGTATAAATCCCCATCAAGCGTACAGAATGCCAGAAGCGAGGATCGCCCAACATCCGCAGGAAATTCTCTCCCCCAATCCAACCATGCGGACGAGGGCTGGCTAAATCAATACGAAAGGTACTCATCACGAGCAGAAAGAGTACAGGGAAGGTGGCCATGCCCAGAAGCACCATCAGGCTTGGGCTGATCATCAGCCAGGCAAACCGTTCCTCTCGGACCTCTTGCCGGGAAAGGAGTGGACGGCCCTCCACTACCCTTCTGGATCCAAAAGGAGATCCCTCTGCTGCACTTCGGGATCGACGGGTAACTTCGGTCCAGTTCTCTGTGTTCAAATCCTTGCTTGGCATTATTCTTAGCGTTCTGACTCCCTTGATTTTTATCCCATAATCCGGACGATCTCCGCATTGGCATCATCTAAAGCCTGTTTGGGCGTTTTCTGCCCTACCAATGCGGCCTGAATGGCCACGGCCATGATCTCCCCAATCTCTGGCCATTGTGGAACCCGTGGACGCCAGTCTGCATCTGTGTCTTCACGCATAGAAGTGAGCACCACATCAGCATAATCTGGGGTGAAAGCTACTACTTTACGATATTCTGGATCATTCCAGATAGAGACCCGATTGACTCCCGTACGCACCACCGCATCCTCCGTCTCTTTATAAATCGCCGAGCGCATCTGGGTAGGCTTCGAGGCCAACCACTGAATGTAGAGCCAGGTGGCTTTTTTCTTGCGTTCCGGGAGTGCTGCATTGATCGGCATAGTCCAGTTCCAGATACTGGTTACTCGTTTGCCACTTGGCCCTTTGGGCCAGCGCTGGTAGCCAATTTTCCCGGCCACTTTCGATTTAGAGGGATTTTCGATAATCGAGGCTGTGCTGTTTGCATCGATATACTGGACCACATTGCCTTGCGCAAATGCTTCCATGATTTCTGGCCAGTTCCAGTTCTCCACACCAGCCGGCGCATATTTTTTGAGGACATCCACATAATATTCCAGCGCCCCAATACCAGCCAGACTATTAACCGCCGGATTTCCTTTGGCGTCAAACCATTCCCCACCCCAGGCCCGGAACAGGGAGGGCCAGATGTACATGTTTTGTCCTGCACCGCGGAATCCTCGCAAGGCAATACCCGGTACCTCTGGAGTATGAGCGGCTTTGGCTGTCTCACGCAGCTCTTCCAGCGTTTGCGGTGGCTTTAAACCGAATTTCTCATAGATATCTCGGCGATAGATATGAATAGTTGCTTCCCCTTCTACCGGCATACCAAAGAGTTTTCCCTTTACCGTATCATGTTTCCGCCACAAGGGGACGATATCGTCCAGAGCAAACCAGGTTAAATCTGTGATCGAGGAATCGTTCAGGTAATCATCGAGTGGATCGGTCCATTTATTGAACTCATAAAGGGGGAGATACATTGGATCAGCGGTATGACTATAAATGTTTCCACTGCGTGCTCCCAGATCTAAAACCGCCTTTTCCCGCATTTCACGAGGAGGAACCACATCAAAAGTCACCTGGATGCCTGTTAACTTGGTAAACTGAGGAGTAATAGCCCGAAATTTATTGAAGTAGTGGGCTGGCGTAACCAGGATATGAATTGTCTCCCCAGAAAACTGCTGCCAGTCAATCCTGGCTTCCATATAGGGAGCAATCTCTGGATCTGTAGAGGCGGCAGAAGTTAGTCGTGATCCCTGGAGAATCGCAAATGTGCTGATACCTGCTGTTAGATATAAAAACTCTCGACGTGATATCCGCTTCATTGTCCCTCTTCCCTCCTTTCCCCTTCTCTACACCAGATACAGTCACCCAAATAAGGGTAATCCTTCTACTTTAATCTTTCTCTTTCTATCTCCTAATTTTATTTTTAAAAGGCCTTATAGCGAGTAAGTTCCCCCATATCATGTTGAACCCTTTACTCGCGGTATCCTACCATGCCCCCTGGAGTCTGTCAACAGTATGGTTCTTCCCTTCTGAAATTCCAACAGAAGATTTTGCCCTCTCTCTGGGCTCTACTGAGCATCACTGGATGGTAAGCATAGGCATGCCTTCTACCCCTTCCCGAAGCGCAGCGCAGGGAAGTCCGTTCGTCATCCCGAAGCGCAGCGCAGGGAAGTCCGTTCGTCATCCCGAAGCGCAGCGCAGGGAAGTCCGTTCGTCATCCTGGATGACCATATGATTCCCCTGCGCTCTGCTTCGGGAGCGTAGCAGCGGGTTGTCCCATCGCCGCCCCCTTGGAGGGGTTCAGGGGCGGACATCTTCCTTCCCCCTCAAGGGGGAAGGTTGGGATGGGGGGAGGAAAAGAGCCAGGAGGGGTCTCCCCGTTCCTCTGGTCTCGACCACTCTCGTTTCCTTAGGTTGGAATCTCAGAGAAGTCTCGTTTCGTACTATGCGTAAAATCAAAAATATGGTATACTGAGAGCTATCGAAAGTCTCCCTATAAAAATCGGGATTGTTATCCGCAGAGGTGGTTATGAAACCAGCCCCCTTTCAGTATTTTGCACCTACAACAGTAGAAGAAGCAGTGGAATTACTTGCTCAGTACGGGTCTGAAGCGAAAGTGCTTGCTGGTGGACAGAGCCTGATTCCTATGCTGAATTTTCGGTTAACTGCACCGGCAGTCTTAATCGATCTCAACAGCATTCCCAGTCTGTTTTATATTCACCACAAAGAGGGAAATCTGGCCATCGGGGCAATGACACGTCAGAGCACGATAGAACGCAATTCTGCTCTCTCCCAGTATGCGCCATTGCTCCAGGAAACCATGCCATTCGTTGCGCATCCTCAGATTCGGAACCGGGGGACGATAGGAGGGAGTCTTGCTCACGCCGATCCAGCAGCGGAGTTACCTGCCGTAGCAATAGCTTTAGAGAGCCGTTTTAAGCTCCAGAGCAAGGAAGGAGAACGATGGATTCCTGCGAGTGACTTCTTTCTTGATCTGTTTGAGACAGCACTTGCCCCCCATGAATTGCTGACCGAGATAGTCATCCCACCTTTGCCAGCCCGTACTGGTTGGGCGTTTAAGGAAATCGCTCGTCGGCATGGAGACTATGCCTTAGCCGGGGTGGCTACGACAGTGACTCTGGAGGCAGGAGGACACTGTAAGGGGGCACGACTGGTACTCCTCAGTATGGGAGCAAAACCGATAGAAGCAAAAAGGGCAGCCAGTCTTCTCCGCGGTGAGGTCCCCACGGCGGAAGTCATTCGGGCTGCGGCTGAAGCGGTAGATGCTGATATTGAGCCACCAGGCGATATTCATGCGTCAGCAGCCTATCGACGTGCTCTGGCCAGGGTCTTATCTGAACGGGCACTCCATACTGCAGTAGAACGAGCCAAAACATCACTGGACTATCGGTAAATGCTTGTGTTATTTTTACCACTGAGACACGAATATAGTCTCCCTATCGAATGTTGTTGAAAGGATGCCGATCCATCTAAACCGCAGAGGTCGCTGAGAAATCTGAAAAAACTCTGCGAACTCGGCGTGCTCTGCGGTAATGACTTTAACCATGCTTTACAGGGAGACAACCGACACGAAGGACACGGAAAAAATGTTTCTAAGTACCAAGGAAGAAACTCTGGCTCTGGTGTTCTCTATGGTAATGAGCTGGTATTGTTCGGAAAAATGAACAGGAGCGAGGTCGAGGTGCAGGATGACAGACCAGCGGATGGCTTTGCGAGTGACGGTAAACAATATCCTCTATGAACGCGTAGTGGAACCACGTTTGCTGTTAAGCGATTTTCTGCGTCACGAACTTGGGCTAACGGGTACCCGTGTTGGATGTGAGCATGGAGTGTGTGGAGCCTGCACAATCCTGCTGGATGGAGAGCCGGTACGTTCCTGTCTTATGCTGGCCGTCCAAGCAAATGGGCATACGATCATGACTGTGGAGGGATTAGCTGATGGAGAGCATTTACATCCCTTACAAGTTGCCTTTCGTGAGGCCCATGGGTTGCAGTGTGGCTACTGTACTTCGGGCTTTCTTATGACGCTGGTGCCGTTTGTGGAAACCCACCCGAATCCGACAGAGACGGAAATCCGAGAAGCACTGACCGGGAATTTATGTCGCTGTACCGGGTATCAACATATTGTGGAAGCGGTGAAACTCGCTGTTCAGCGGCTGCACAATAAATAAGGTGAAAGTATTTTCCTCGAAGAATCTCTTCCTTCTTCTGTTGAGACCCTTCGCTCCGCTTAGGGTGACAAAATGGTCGTGTCCTATGATTCAGATCACCCTCACCCTGGCCCTCTCCCCTCAAGGGAGAGGGGAGAAAAAGGAACGCACAAAAACAAGTTTGACCAGGCACTAGTAGTCGATAAAGTATAAAGAGGAGAGAAAGGCATGCAGGGGGGAGAAACGCGCTACTTTGGGAAACCGGTACGCCGTAATGAGGACCCAAAGTTATTGACTGGACAGGCTCTTTTTGTCGATGATATTGATCTGTCCGGGATGCTTCACGTTGCCTTTTACCGGAGCCCCTATGCCCATGCACGTATCAAGAATATTGACCTGTCGAGAGCAAGGTCTGTTCCTGGAGTGATAGCGCTCTTTACCGCAGAGGATTTGGGCACCTACTGGCAACCGGGACCTTTACTCGTCCCTCCACCCCCCGTCCACAAAATGCCCATATTTCACAAGCGCACGCAAGTCCCATTGGCCAAAGACAAGGTACGGTATGTCGGGGAACCAGTAGTGCTCATTGTGGCAGAAAATCGCTATATCGCTGAGGATGCGGTCGAACAGGTAGTGGTCGATTTCGAACCATTGCAGCCGGTCATTGATCTTGAGAAGGCTTTAGAACCAGAGGCTGCTCTTGTACATGAGGATTGTGGCACCAATATCGCAGCGCATGTGATTCAGGAAAAAGGGAATTGGGCAGAGGCGGTCCAGGCGGCAGATATATGTATTGAGCGCCGTTTCGTCTATGACCATGGCCATTCCGCCTCGATGGAAACCCGCGGAATTGTGGCCCACTGGGATAACCGGATGCGCTATCTCACCATTTGGGATAGCACACAGGCTCCTATCCCTATTCGGAATGGGTTAGCTGGTATGTTGGAGCTTTCTGAGAATCAGGTACGGGTGATCGCTCCATTTATTGGTGGTGGATTCGGTCCGAAGATTATGATGTTTTACCCCGAAGAGGTACTTATCCCCTGGGTAAGTATGCAACTCCATCGTCCGATCAAATGGATCGAAGATCGGCAAGAAAACTTCATGGCCCAGACCCATGAACGCCTCCAGATTCATGAGGCCAAAATGGCCCTTACCAAAGACGGCACAATTTTAGGAGTGTGGGATTCGTTTCTCCATGATACCGGGGCGTATATTCCCTACGGATTAACCGTGCCTCTGAATTCCCAATGTACTCTTCTCGGCCCATACAAAGTCCCCCACTACTATAGTGAATTTAAAGCCATTTTTACCAATAAGTCTATTGTGACTCCCTATCGTGGAGCGGGCAGACAGCATGGAGTCTTTGTCATGGAGCGATTACTGGACCTGGCTGCCCGAACTCTGGGTCTAGATCGTACCGAAATCCGGCGTCGAAATTTTATTCCTCCTCAGGAATTTCCTTATGACCATCAGATTATTTATCAGGATTTTGCTCCACTGGTGTACGATAATATTGCCTGTGCAGATGTCCTGGACAGGGCTATGGAAATGATTGATTACTGGCGTTTTATCCAGGAAGAGCAACCGCGCTTGCGGGCAGAAGGACGTCATGTCGGCATTGGACTGGTCTGTTATGTAGAAGGAACGGGGATTGGTCCATACGAGGGGGCACGAGTCCATGTCCAGCATAATGGCAAGGTGCTGGTGGCTACCGGCGTGGGTACCCAGGGTCAAGGCCATTTTACTTCCTTTGCTCAAGTCGTGGCAGAACAACTTGGAGTTGACCCGAAAGATATCACGGTAGTTACTGGAGACACTGCGGAATTTCACTGGGGTACCGGGACTTTTGCAAGCCGAAGCGCAGTGGTTGCAGGAAGTGCCATACACGAAGCAGCCAAAGCGGTGCGAGAGAAGATTCTCAACATGGTCTCCGATCAGTGGGAGATCGATCCGGTTGATCTGGAACTCGTGGACGGGATGGTACGGGTACGCGGGATGCCTGATCGGGCTGTTTCGCTAGGAGAATTGGCCCTCAAAGCCAATCCACTCCGGGGAGCGGTTGCACCTGGCACAGAGCCAGGGCTTGAAGCCACACGATATTTTGGCCCACCACGTGGAACAACAGCAAGCGGGGCACATGCGATTATTGTCGAAGTGGATCCGGATACGGCGATGGTCAGGATTCTCAAATATGTCGTGGTGCACGACTGCGGGAAGGTGATCAATCCCCTCATAGTTCGAGGCCAAATTCAAGGTGGAGTAGCCCAGGGGATAGGCAATGCCTATTATGAGAAAATCGTCTATGATGACCAGGGACAATTACTCACCGCCTCTTTTATGGACTATCTAGTCCCCACGGCTATGGAAATCCCTCCAATAGAAATCGGGCATGTGGAGACACCGGCTCCCTGGAATCCTCTGGGAGCAAAGGGAGTAGGGGAAGGTGGAGCCATTCCCGCAGGCCCGGTCTTTGCGCAAGCGGTGGAAGATGCGCTGAATTACCAATTTGAAATCACGGAAATTCCATTGTTCCCCAGTCGCTTATGGGAATTAATTCAGCAAGCCAAAGTGGTGAACCCCTAAGAGGTCCCCCGGTAAAGAGAGGAGCATCTCCTTTGATTGATCAGGCAAATGCAGAGGCTGTCGAACGGATGATGGAAGCCCATCCGGTGCTGGTGGGTATTGGGAAAGCACGGGAGGTAATTCCAGGTATGCAAGAAGACCTGTTGCTGCATGCTGGACCACCTATTAGTTGGGACCGGATGAGTGGGCCCTTACGTGGTGCAGTGATTGGCGCGTTGATTTTCGAAGGGCGTGCGAAAGATGAAAAGGAAGCTATCACCTTAGTAGAGCAAGGGACTATAACGTTTGATTCCTGTCATCATCATCAGGCTGTTGGTCCTATGGCTGGAGTGATTTCCCCTTCCATGTCTGTGTATATTGTCGAAGACCGGACGTATGGGAGGAGAGCTTTCTCCAATTTTAACGAAGGGTATGGCAAAGTTTTGCGTTACGGCGCCTATAGTGCAGAAGTACTGGATCGGTTACGCTGGATGGAGACGGTAATGGGTCCCATGTTTCGAGAGGCTATCGAAGCGAGTGGGGGTATCGACATCAAGAATCTGATCTCCGAAGCCTTACACATGGGAGATGAAGGGCATAATCGCAACAAGGCCGGGTCGATCTTGTTCTTACGCGCTCTGGCGCCCTATCTGGCCAAAGTAGCTCGACAAAACGATGAGTTGTCCGCCGTACTCCGTTTTCTTGGTGACAATGCCTTAGGGGTGTTGAACCCTATTATGGCAGCCTGCAAGACTATGGCGGATGCAGCGCATGGTGTCCATGGGAGTACGCTCGTTACAACCATGGCTCGGAATGGGACAGATTTTGGGATTCGAGTTAGCGGCTTAGGTGATCGCTGGTTTACCGCACCATCCGAAGTGCCCAAAGGACTCTATTTTTCAGGGTTTACTGCTGATGATGCCAATCGAGACATTGGCGATAGTACCATTACCGAAACAGTGGGGATTGGAGGATTCGCCATGGCCGCTGCTCCAGCTATTGTGACCTTTGTGAGTGGGACGCCGCAAGCTGCTATCAACGCTACGCTGGAGATGTATGAAATTACGGTCACAGAACATAAGTATTTTACCATTCCTTATCAAAACTTTCGGGGGACCCCCACCGGTATCGACCTCCGCAAGGTCGTGGAGACTGGGTTAACTCCCCGGGTCAACACCGGTATTGCCCATAAAAACCCCGGGATAGGTCAAATAGGAGCCGGTCTGGTTCGTCCACCCATGGTCATTTTTGAGGAAGCGCTGGTCGCGTTTGCAGAACAGTATGGAAGATAGCTCGTAACCACTATAAACAGGAGGTTTTTCTATGTTTGTACCCTATGACATGAGCAAAGTCAAAGTGCTGGATCTTTCCCAAAATTTCAGTATGGACTCCCCATCCTTTGCCTTTTATGAAGGACCTACGGTTAAGTGGGTAAAGCGGCAGGCTTTCGAAGGGGTAAATGCTCAGTTGATCTCCACCACCAACCATATCTCCACCCATTTTGACTCGCCGATCCATTTCTATGATCCGGGCCCAGACGTAGCTGGTGTCCCGCTCGAACAACTGGTAGGTCCCGCTTGTGTAGTAGATCTGACCAAATTTGGTATTGGTGATTATCAGATCTATGGACCAAAACATTTTGAAGAGTGGGAACAGCGGACGGGAATCCGGATTGAGCGTGGGGATATTTTAGTGATCCATACTGGCTATCATCATTACTATAACGAAGACTGGTATAAAGTCCACAATAAAGAGAAGGCCGATTTACCACGTGCCTTTTTAAAACATCCTGGCCCACAGGGAGAGTTTTGTGATTGGGTACTCGACCGCGGTATTCGCTGGCTGGCCGTTGATGCCGTTTCAACGGATCACCCCTTCAATACCAATGTACGCCGGGCACGGCCTGATCTGATTCCAGAGGTAGAGGCAGCCATCGGGATGTCTCTGGACGAAGCCTTTCCGTGGCCCAAAGACTACCAGGCTACCCATACGAAACTCTTCCCCAAAGGAGTATTTCATGCCGAAAATTTAGGGGGGATGATCGATGAAGTACTCGACCAGCGAGTATGGGTAGGGTGTTTTCCGTTCCGTTTTAAGGGAGGTGAGGCAGCTTTCTGTCGCTTTGTGGCTTTTGTAGAAGAAACTTAATAGTGATTGTCTATGGGGAAACGTTGGTGGTTAGCTGTTTTTCGGCTGGATTTTCCCCCTAAAATCCGCAGTTGAAATGGCAGACCAGTTTCCCCGCTGTATGCCTGGGAGGTTTCGCGATGAGAAAGATTCAGAAGTTCAGAATATATTCTCTCATGATCCTCCTGCTCCTTTTCAACGCATGCGCTACTACACATCTCCCCCCCATCGGAGTTCAAGGTCAATCCTTTCAGTTAGCCAACGATGAAGCGAAACTCTGGCAGATGAGCGAGCAGGAGCAACAGAAACTAGATCAGAGCGCAAAAATCTATCATGATCCTTTGCTAGAGGATTATCTGAATCAGGTGATTCGGCGTCTGGCTCCTGATGAAGTGGAAAAGGAGGTGAATTTTACCGTCAAGGTACTTAAAGATCCAAGCCTGAATGCTTTTGCCTATCCCAATGGACGGATCTATATCCATACTGGATTACTGGCCCGGGTAGAAAATGAGGCTCAGCTAGCTACTGTCCTGGGTCATGAGGCTATGCATGTAGTCAATCGGGATGCAGTACGGTATTTTCGGAGTACCCGCAATAAGGTCATTTGGGCTAACATTGCGGCTATTGCGGGCAGCATAGCCGTGTCTGCCGCAGTGGGGAGTCAGGTGGAGGGAGGAAACTATGCGGCTGCCTCTGTCCTCAGTCAGACCAGTCAACTCATGCTCGGCCTGGGTCTTCAACTCGGTTTGTTAGCCTCTGTCAACGGATATAGCCGTCATCTGGAGGATCAGGCTGATGCTGGAGCAATGGAACTCCTGGTCAAGGCAGGGTATGACCCGCATGAAGCGCCAAAGGTTCATCAGCTCCTTTTAGAGACATACGGGGACCCTTCCAAAATTGAGAACTTCTTTTTTGGTAACCATTCGCGGAATCAGGAGCGGATCGCAAACTATGAAGAGCTGCTTCGTACCACTTATGGACAGGCTGAAACCGACCCGACGCTGATGCAAAATACCGAAACATTTGAGCGGCGGATGCGTGTTGTGGTCAGAGAAAATGCCTTCCTGGACATTGAGGCAGGCCGGTACAATACGGCCAAGGCGGCTTTAGACCGGGTGCTTCGTATCCAACCAGACGATGCCAAAGCTCATTACTATCTGGGAGAGCTTTATCGGAGGCGGGCAAAGGGGCTAGATGATCTGGAGCTAGCTATCCAGGCTTATGAGCAGGCTCTCTCCTACGCCCCAGACCTCGGGGAAGCCTATAAAGGGCTGGGCTTGACCCAGTACAAGGCAGGGAAGAAAGCACTGGCCCGGAAGGCGTTTGAACGATATCTGGAGTTAAATCCTGATTCGAAAGACAAACAACAGATTAAAGAGTACCTTATCGAGCTGGGATAACCGCATCCAGTAACAAATCAAACAGATCTTCAGCAGAGGGAGGAGGAGAGGAGATGATGATCAAAAAGACTCTTCTGATATTTTCCCTATTGCTGCTCGCAGGTTGTGCCTCCCAATTCTTTTATGCGCAAGGGAGGCAAGCGCTCAGTCTTGGCCAGTATCAAACCGCCCTTCAGTCGTTCACCTTTGCTCTCATCGAGAATCCACAAGACCCTGCTGCTCTCACTGGACTTGGGATCGTCTATTACAAGACTGAAGCATACGAGGCAGCAATCCAAACTCTGGAAGAGGCCAAGCGTATAGATCCGCATGGGCAAGAGACAAGGTTATATTTGGGATTAGCTTATCTAAAGGATGGGAAGGATGAGCGAGCAGCGGAGGAATTGCAGACCTACGCGGAAAACGCCCGGAGCCGGATAGGGGAACAGATTAAGGAGGCACTGGCTTTGCTGAGAAAGAATGGGGACTCGGAGGCTATTCGTGCCCTGGTTGCTCTCAACATCGAAGACTGGGTCAGAAGAGAACAGGAGATCAATGTCCTGGAGAGACGAATGATGGAAGCGACGGCCTTCGGGCCTCCCCGGAGCGGCTTTGGTATCGTCATTCGGTTGCGGTAGAGGGCTGAGGTGCTGGGCTGTGACAGACTCGATCTCGAATGCGACAATGGAGGAGGAGTGTATGGTCGTTGATGAGAGCATGCAGACAGGAGGAATGACAGGATGAGTGAAGTAATGCACCAACTGTTGACGGCCAGAGACTTTTGGCTCTTGCCGGAGAGTGGAAAGCCACGGTCTCTAGTGCGAGGAGAGGTTATTGAAACTATGCCACCGGGGGGAAAACATGGTGTGATCGTATCCGAAGTAAATACCCGGTTACGGATGTGGGCCAAAAGTGGTCCGGGAGGATGTGTAGGGGTAGAGTCGGGTTTTATTCTGGCGCGTAATCCAGATACCGTATGGGGACCAGATATTTTCTATATGCGAGCTGAGCGCATCCCCAGTACCGGTATTCCAGAAGCTTTTTGGGAGATTGCCCCTGATGTGGCTGTCGAAGTGGTATCACCTAATGAAGGTGCTGAGGAAGTTCGCGACAAAGTCCGTGATTACCTGGCTGCTGGCACACCGCTTGTGTGGGTCATCTACCCGCACAGCCAAGAGGTCATTGTCCATACTCCAGATGGGCTAGCACGGACTTACGGCCCTAACGATGTGTTAGAAAATTTCAATGTACTCCCAGGATTTAGATGTGTAGTTGCCGAATTGTTTGCGTAGACCGAGAGAGATATTATACATCAGAGAGCTAGTAATTCTTGCAGGCTTATAGTGAGTCCCCAACCGAGAAGGATAATTCCTACTGGCATACTAATCAGTCGTCCCCAAGGCATATTTTTCTCTATGGCCATCACCACTCCTAACAGAAACATCCATCCCAGATTGCCAGCACCGACCGCGAACATGAGCAGCATTAACGACCAGCAGCACCCGACACAAAAGAGTCCATGATAGACTCCCAACCGGAAGGCATGCCATTGCTCATCCCTTCCCCGCCAGTATTCTGTAATAAAGCTTAGAGGTGAACGGCATTTGTCTAAGCATTGATATTTGAGTGGGGTAAACTGATAAGCTCCAGCCATAATGAGGATACCTGCTCCCACGATCCAGGCATGCGTCTCTAACCATGCACTCTGCTCCACAACTTTATGTAACACCTGATCACCTAGATGGGCCACTACTCCAAAGAGCATCCAGATAAGAAGATAGCCACTGATCAGGAGCAGGAGCAATGACAGACGATCTGAACGCCGCTGCGTCAGACGATAAAACAGTGTCAGAAGAGGTAGCGTTGTTGGGAGCATCATCGCAATGATCATCAGAGTCCAGCCGATTACGATGAGTAGCACAAGAAAAGTATCCTGAAAATCTTCTCTGCGTAGCTCATCATGCTTCAAAAAGCGTGCATAAGGGGATTGTCCCCGGAACCATAAAGCTATCCAGGCCAGGATAATCAATTTACCCAATAACACCAGCAGATATTTCTGCTCAGGTATCGCTCTCATACAGAGGAACCTTTCGTTCTGTTTACCCTTCGAAGAGAAAGCGTCCTTGAATGGCATTGTGTCCCTTGAGATCGACGTTGACTCCCAAAGCAGAGCTGCTCATCTTAAATTTAGGGGCTTTACCCACATAGGCCGGTGCACCAGCGATAGTAGAAAATATGGTATCATGGAGCGTAGTAGGTTCCCCGGTCGTTCCCCGGAATGGTTCTAACTCAGCTTCAGCCACCGTGCCGATCTGCAAACGGCCTTTTCCTTTTTCTACCTCAAAGATGATAGGAGCCCGCTCCACACCGACCACCTCACCGATCAACTGCGCCATATCAGCCAAGGGGCCACCGAGTTTGCCAGAAAAAGCCTTTATAATTGCTTGCTCTTGTTGCGGAGTCGCCCGTTCATCTATATAGAAAACAACCCGAAAATTCCCTTTGAGCACATTTCCTGGAATATGGGCGACTGTGCCCAATGTGAGGCCGGACACATCCACTCCTTCGATCTGCCCCTGTTCAAAATGATAGGCGATGGCTGAATCACAGGTGCCATTGTCTGGATCTTCTCCAATCCAGCAAGGGCACAAAACATTACAATCACACACTTCTAGAATGCTTCCTTCCAATCGGTAGGCCATAGTTCTCACTCCTCTGTTGGACTCGATCTTTCGTTCTTTTCAAGTCGTGTCGTTGCTCTATCAGTCGCTTTATGCCTGGATCTGGCAAAGGAATTCGGCAATGATGTATGGAATTCTTATACTCAATACCCAAAGGGAAACCTCGCGAAGCGGTTCAGATCCGGAGAGCAATTTCTAAGAAATGCTTCGTGTTGCTCAACATGATAAAGAATACTCCATACTCTGAGTTTGGTCAATATAGGCTATATGCAAGCGAGAGGTCAATAAAAAAATGCCTTCTTGACAGGCATTTTTTTACCTAGTAGTGTGGCTGTTTATAGATGTATGAGCGCAGTGCCTGGTAGGGAGTGAATACTAACTTGACTATACCTGGTTCACTCAGAATGACACGAGGGGGCACTTGTGGAATTTGTCATTATCAAGGAACTCATAGCGGGTATCGTCCTCTTTGTCATCCCGAAGCGTAGAGAAGTCCGCTCGTCTTCCTTGAGCGAAGCGAAGGACTCAGAATGACCAGGTGAGACTTACCCGCTATGAGTTCAAGCTAAGAATCAGAGGGTATTGGTGTCCTGTATAGCTTATGCAGGAAGAGAGGGATAATATAACCGAGGGAGGTAAATATGCGAAGACGATGTCCCAAAACAGTGACCGTTCTCTTTTTTCTCTTTTCTGTTCTTTTTCTTTCCCTGACCAGACCTGTAGCGCAGACCTCTGATAGTGGGGCTTTGTTTGGACAACTTGAAGGCCCAACCGTTGTGACTGATCCTGCTCTGTTTCCCAAGACATTTCAAGAAGCTCCTCAACTGGCGACCCTGGTTAGAGATGGGAAGCTCCCACCGGTGCGGGAACGGATTGGAGAAGATCCCATGGTGATTAAGCCGCTCCACGAAATGATGTGCTGGCTGGTTCGACACCCTTGGGTGGTCATGCCTACCAGGGTCGGAATTTGCTGGGGGGGTATGCTCCCAAACATTATCTTCAACAATTCCATCCGAAGTATGTGGGAAAAGAAGCGGTAGAAAAAATCGCAAAGGCTGAGGGATATGACAATTGGGTGAGCCTCCTGAAGTTTAAAAACGATTGGGCCTTTAACCCAGAGCTACCGACTATTACTGCGTGGAAGACTACCACCCCTATAAATACACCGGTGTGGACTTTGGAACGGAACCCTTATTTCTATATGGTGGATACCGAAGGGAATCAGCTTCCTTACATTGATAAGGTGGTGATTTCCCTTGCGGAAAATTTGGAAGTATTGAATTTACGAGCGGTAGCCGGAGAGTATGATTTTCAGGCTCGGCATATCGATATCAGCAAACTCCCCGTTTTTCTGGAGAATCAAGAGAAAGGAGGGTATAAAGTCTATTTCGATCCGGCCGAACATGGCTGTGATGCCTGTCTTTTTGTAAACCAGACCTATGATGCGGATCCTGAAATCGCAAAATGGTTACAAAATAGGGATTTTCGTATCGCGCTATCTCTGGCTATCGATCGAGACCAGCTCAATGAAACATTCTGGTTAGGTCTCGGTACCCCTGGTTCTTAAGTCGTTTCCGATAATTCCCCCTACAATCCTGGACCAGAGTATCGTACGCTGCACTCCACCTATGAACCAGGGAAGGCGAATCAGATTCTGGATAAGCTCGGTCTTACCCAGAGAGATGCCGAAGGGTACCGGCTCCGGACTGATGGAAGGGGTCGGCTGCGTCTTGAGGTTGTGACGGTTGGTGGACAAGCTACCCAATATACGCAGATGGCAGAAATGATCAAAGAGCAGTGGAAAAAAAATCGGTATCCAGATGGATATCAACGAAGTAGAACGGAGCTTAGCCATCACCCGGAATGCGGCAAATCAGAATCAGATTCACATGTGGCTCAATGATGGCACGGAACACATGTTCACCTTTCCCAATCACCTGTTTCCCTTTCTTACCAGCGGGCTTGGTGGAAATAATATTGGACCCCTTTGGGCACAATGGTTTCAGTCTGACGGGAAGCAGGGACGAGAACCTTCACCTCCTATGCGCAGACTAATGGAAATGTGGAAGAAGGGTTTTGGAGTACCGACCGAAGAACGGATTCGGATTGGAAAGGAGATCTGGCGTATTGCCGTAGAAGAACAATGGACTATTGGTACCGTAGGGGTTTCTCCAGCGATCATCGGGATCAGATTGGTCAAGACTATTATGGGCAATATTCCGGCAAGACAGTATAATAGTCCAGATGCCATGACCCCAGCCACCTCACTTCCCGAAACGTTTTTCTTTAAACAATGAACGTCTAGTGCCTGGTCAAACTTGTTTTTGTGCGTTCCTTTTTCTCCCCTCTCTCTTGAGGGGAGAGGGCCAGGGTGAGGGTGAAAAGAGAATTCTGGGGACACGAAAGAATTCTGAAATTCTGGGGACACCATACATAATTCTTGTCTTGGGAGAATTCGGTTAATTCCAGGAATACCGTCTGTAATACTTGTTTTTGAGGGAGGTCTGGTAGAACGTTGTCGCCTGCCCAGGATGACACGAGAGAGGGGACTGGGCTTCCCCTGGTCTCATCCAGCTAAGTACCGACCAGCCCCAGCCGTTGTCTGGTAAGATCAGTAGACACCCGTGATACGAGGGTTTGCTGGGTATGGAAGCGCATCGAAGGGTAGAGATAAAGCCTGGAGGTGGCAGAAGGCCAGGAGAAAGCCCAGGAGAAAGAAGGGGGTCTCAGAAATGTGTATGGTGTCCCCAGATTTCGCAGATTTCCCAGATTTCCACAATAGCTTGGGGCAAGTGATTCGGACCCATTCCTCCTGTTGCTTTTTGTCTGACAATAGGGTATACTACCCTAAAAATTGTTGGCTAATCAGAAGTTAGGCTTCTCTTCGGTAAACTTGCTGAGCGAGGCTAAGATAGAGCACGAAGACAAGAACGAAAAGTCTGAAAGAGACTATGTAAGGCAGAAGGCATGACATGAAGGTCCGGGATGTCGTGCGGTTATTAGCAAACGATGGTTGGGTCCAGGCATCCCAGAAAGGCAGTCACCGGCAATTCAAGCATGCCACCAAACCCGGCAAGGTGACGGTGCCTGGCAAGATGTCTGACGATGTGTCAAGAGGCACGCTCAAGAGTATTCTCCGGCAAGCGGGATTGGAGAAATAAGTATGGAGAGGCAAATAAGCAAGGTACTCGACATGGAACAGGAACGCCAACAGCTCATCGAGGAGTTGATCGCTGACTACGGCCCTCATTGGGTCGAGCAGTACAAACTGGGCTCTTTCGGTTGTCACGAACTTCTAGATAGGACAGCCCTGGTAGCCGATACCGTGGAACGGTATGTACTTGCACATCCCGCTTGTGTGCAGAACAAGGACTGGTTTGCATTGGCTGAACAAGCCGTGACCGCGTTACGGGAACTGTATCAGCGAGTCGGTGAGGCCCATCTAGATGACAAGTAACGGAGCGGTGTTCCGTTCACCTGCAGTGTTTCTCCTCAGCCTATGACCCGACGCGTTGAGCTGTTCATGCCTGACCAGAGCATGCAGCAGACGCGCTAACGCGTGCCGCTGATGCTTTTCGTGTGCGCCGGCATGGCGCGTTACTTCGTAGGTGCAAGTCCTAGGACCAGGTATTCGCAGAGCCGAAGGCAAGGAGAAGGGCAAGGGCGTCGTCGTGAGGCGGGGTCTGGAAGAAGCCCAATCCGAAACTGCGGGGCGATGAACAAAGACCGGGAATTCTGGGGACACCAGGAATTCTGAATTCTGGGGACACCATACATAATTCTTGTCTTGGGAGAATTCGGTTAATTCCAGGAATACCGTCTGTAATACTTGTTTTTGAGGGAGGTC